>Ga0208524_1001495_pt1 | contig 10950 bp, 10 predicted proteins | sample ETNtaG_28_FD_185779 | JGI IMG/M metagenome (GOLD analysis project Ga0208524, IMG submission 185779) | Marine microbial and viral communities from oxygen minimum zone, Eastern Pacific Ocean - ETNP201406SV61 (SPAdes) (version 2) | ecosystem: Environmental > Aquatic > Marine > Oceanic ... | reverse complement strand
GCACAACACCGACGGTACCGGCTTCCTGCGTGCTCTCAAAGAAAAAGCCGGATTTGATCCCAAAGGCGTCGATGCGGTTGTGTTTGGAGCCGGTGGTGCGGCACGGGCAATTGTGTATGCGTTGAAAACAGCCGGTGTGAATCGTCTGACCATCGCCAATCGAACCCTCGAAAAAGCTCAGGCTCTCGCTTCGTATTTCTCAGAGGGACGCTTCAAGCCAAACGCTATCGGACTGAACCGAGATGAACTTTCGAATTTCGTTCCATACGCCACATTGCTCGTGAACACGACTTCACTTGGGATGGCTGGCGGGCCCGCCGAAATGGCAACACCGGTCACTGCTGACATGATTTCAGCCGACACCGTGGGGTACGATGCGGTCTACGCACCGCCAATGACGAAGTTCTTGCGGGAAGTCGAAGAAGCCGGTGGAACTGCCGCGGGTGGGATCACAATGCTGGTTTTCCAGGGCATCGAAGGATTTGAGATGGCGACCGGTCAGAAAGCACCGGTGGACATCATGTTTACGGCTATTGAGCAGGCTCTGAAATCCAGTTAGTAACAATAGTTGCTGGCAACTGCCTATAATCGATGAGCAAAGCCTGATTTTCTACAGGCTCACCATGTTTGCTATTTATTCGCATTGAACTAACGAGAACCTATACGAATGACGACATTTCGATACCTCACAGCCGGGGAATCTCACGGTCCCGGTCTGACGGTAATAGTTGAGGGAATTCCGACTGGTCTGAATCTGACCGAGGAGTACATCGAGAAGCAGATGTCTCGTCGACAAAAAGGCTACGGTTCTGGCGGTCGCATGAAGATCGAAAAGGATCGTGCCGACATTCGATCGGGGGTTAGGCACGCCGTTACGCTCGGTTCGCCCATCGCGATGTGGATCGAAAACCTTGACTTCGCAAACTGGACCGACGCGATGTCCGTTTCCGAAGTAGGTGACGATTGCGATAAGAAGGTGTACACAAAGATCGTTCCCGGTCACGCTGATTTCCCAGGTGCGTTGAAGTACGTTCAGCACGACCTGAGAAACGTACTCGAACGCGCCTCTGCGAGAGAGACAGCCGCACGGGTGGCTGCTGCATCTGTCGCACGCCGATTACTCGAGGAAATCGGGATATCCATTCACTCCCGGGCAGTTACAACCGGTGATCAGGACGGACGCGCCGTCGCGACCGAAGATGTCGATTGGGATGCGGTCGAGGCGTCAGAAGTTCGTGCTTCCGATTCTGATGCAGACGAGCGGTTCAAAATCGCTATCGATAAATCAAAAGCCGATCGTACCACGATTGGTGGAGTGTTCGAAGTTGTCGCGTTCGGTGCGCCAGTTGGACTCGGCAGTCACGTTCACTGGGATCGAAAGCTCGATGCAAAAATTGCCCAGGCAATGATGAGCATTAACGCCGTGAAAGGTGTGGAAATCGGATCAGGTTTCGCCAATACCCGCAAGCCGGGCAGAGAAGTCCAGGACGTAATAGAGCCCGACCCGTCGGATCCTCGTAAGTTCAGCCAGATTACAAACCATGCCGGTGGAATCGAAGGTGGCATGTCCAACGGCAACCCTATCGTTGTGAACGTCGCAATCAAACCCATCGCGACCATGACAAACCCACTACCCTCGGTCGATATCAACACAGGTGAAATTGCCGAAGCAGCGTACAACCGCAGTGATGTTTGTCAGGTCGCACGAGCATGTACTGTTGGAGAGGCGATGCTTGCGCTAGTTCTGGCAGATGTCGTGCTTGAAAAACTCGGTGGCGATTCGGTGGATGAGATCAAACGCAACTGTGCCGGATACATTGAATCTCATCAGGCTTTCGGCAACGGTTAAGCTGCGATCTGCTCGTATCCGAGAGAACAGATACCTTGAACGAACCTACCGGCGCAAAACCGAATATCTACCTGATTGGACTCTCCGGAACCGGAAAAACCCGGTCGGGTAGGCGTGTCGCGGAATTTCTTGGCTGGCCATTTGTTGAAATGGACGGCGTGATCGAGGACCGAGCAGGGAAATCGATTCCTCGAATTTTCGTGGAAAATGGAGAAGATTTCTTCAGGGATCTAGAATCCCATATTCTCGCAGAGATTGCCGCCCGGGGGGGGCGTGTTGTATCCACCGGCGGTGGTGTTCCGATCCGTGTTGAGAACCGCAAGATCATGCAGGCTTCCGGTCTGATTGTTCGTCTCAGCGCCAGCCCTGAGTTGATCCACCAGCGACTCGTGAGTTCGGCTCCTCAACGTGGTCGAGCAATAAGACCGCTGTTGGGTGACGACGCTCCGATCGAAAAGCTGCGGAATATGCTGGATGAACGCGAGGAAGCCTATGCGGCCGCTAGCGTTACGATAGATACAGAACGTAAGTCCCATGATCAGGTTGTGGAAGCAATCGCTGAAGCATGGCGTTCCAGCGGTATGGCGGAGTCGGATAACAGATGACTGATCAAGATCAAAATCTTGCAGCTGTCGTAAATACAACCCAGGGCAGCTACCGAGTAATCGTCGGCCGTGGGGTTGTGGATGATCTCGGTCACGAACTGAAGAAAACCGGTCTGCAGGGTAGAGCATTTCTTATTGCGGACTACGTAATGTTCCCGAATCCCGTTCGCCGCGCTCAAGAAGCTCTTGAACGAGGCGGTTACGAAACACACGTTCTTTCACTCGAAATCAGCGAATCGAACAAGAATCTCGAAACTGTCCAGATCGTCTACGAATGGCTAGCCGATCTGCGAGCCGAACGCCGCGACATAGTGGTCGCAATGGGTGGTGGTGTGACGGGTGATCTTGTGGGATTCGCTGCCGCTACGTGGCTGCGAGGGGTCGCGGTGGTACATGTACCGACCAGCCTTGCGGCTATGGTCGATTCATCTATCGGTGGAAAAACAGGCGTCAATATTCCCAAGGGAAAGAACTTGCTTGGTGCATTTCATCAACCCCGGTTAGTACTGCAGGATGTCGGGCATATCGAGACACTCCCGCCGCGGGAGATGGCAGCAGGATGGGCAGAAGCGGTCAAACACGGCTTCATACTCGATTCGCAGTTACTCGACATGTTCGAACGACTCGCCCCTCAAATGGTTGCTCTCGAAGGCGATGAACCCGTCGATGCGATTCGACGCAGCGTGGCCATTAAGGGTGAGATCGTCTCAGCCGATGAATTCGAGACCGGTGATGATCGAGTACTGCTGAACTACGGACACACAATCGGCCATGCCATCGAAAACGTCTCGGGATACGGCACGTACCTGCATGGCGAGGCTGTGGCGATCGGAATGATGGCGGCGGCTGGAATTGCCGAGCGGCTCGGCATGATCGATTCTGAGCTTGTGGACCGACAACGCAGCGTCCTCAAAGCTTACGGCTTGCCAGTCAAAGCGCCAGGTCTCGATATCGACGCACTTATCGACGCCAGCAAAAGCGATAAGAAATCTCGCGGCGGAACAATTCGCTGGGTGCTGCTCGAAGGCCCTGGCATGGCGACAACCCGTAGGGACGTCCCCGAGGACATCGTTCGGGAAGCTGTTCAGGTCGTTCTCGACTAAATCTCGAGAATCATCTCATCAATCACCTGCTTGTAATGTCGTATGTTGACGTTAATTGTTGTCTTCTGGCAGTTTATCGAGGCTAGTAATACTTCCTTCAGATATTAAAACATAGCGCCTCATTCGGTGAAACCAAACGAGGCGGATGTAACTACTTTTAGCAGGTGAGGCGGTTGCCAGTCGGATTACTTGAGTCCACCAGCGACTGCAGGAACAATACTCAGTTCATCTCTGTCGGCGACCGCGCTGGCCAGACCATCCAGATATCGAACATCTTCGCCGTTCAGGTAGATGTTGACAAAGTGACGAAGCTCACCTGAGTCATCGACCAGCCGTTCTTTCATGCCGGGATACACCAACTCAAGAGCATCAACGATTGCACCGATGGTTGAGCCATCTGTATCAACGCTGGTTTCACCATTGGTGAGTTTCCTGAGAGGAGTTGGAATTTTTACGGTTACAGCCATCTGTTTTCCTGTTTCTTTGCGGGTTCCCTCGGGTTGAGTCGAGGCGATCAGTTTCTAAAAGTATGTTTGACGCTATTTTAATAATTACGGTCGTGGGCTGTATGCGATGTCGCTAGCCGGCGAGAATATCACCGTCCAGAGAATGAACCTCGGAACCTTGTTCTTTCACCCACTCCAACCCTCTCTCGATTTCATCCACCGAACCCTCGATCTCGAGAATGACCCATCCATTCTCGGAATCGATATCGGCACGGCGAATGTTGGTTACAACCTCGAACTTATGCCCGAGTTCGTATATTACTGGGCTCTGAATTTTTTCGGTTTTGAATACGAATTTCACTCTTCGGAATGGCATTAGCCTACTGCTGCTCCTGTCACGACATCGTCGAATGACCGAACTGTCGGATCAATGGTTACAGTTTCGACTGAATCAGCGATTGCTTCAAGTGTCTTGAGGCCAGTACCAGTGATAAGAGCAACAGTTTCTTGGTCCGGACCAATTACGCCTTCGCGTACGAGCCGCCGGAGTGTTGAGATTACAACTCCACCTGCAGTTTCAGTGAAGATGCCCTCGGTTTCGGCAAGAAGTTTCATGCCTTCGGCAATTTCCGATTCCGGAACAATTGTTCCCGTACCACCAGTCTTGTTAGCAATACTAACGGAGTAGTAACCATCGGCAGGGGAGCCAATAGCCAACGATTTGGCGATCGTGTCGGGAACGACAGGCTTCGGATGCGCCTGTTTCTCAACGAATGCTTTTGCGACCGGTGAGCATCCAAACGGTTGAGCGATGTGCATTTTCGTATCAGCACTATCGATAATCCCAAGTGAAGCGAACTCGTTGAGTCCCTTATATACCTTTGTGAACAAAGATCCTGATGCCACCGGAACAATGACGTGCTGCGGCGCGTGCCAGCCAAGTTGCTCGGCAAGTTCGTAACCGAGTGACTTGCTGCCTTCTGAGTAGTACGGGCGCATATTGATATTCACGAACGCCCATCGGCGGTCGTCACCGAGTTCGGAACACAAACGGTTTACGTCATCGTAATTCCCGTTTACGAGAACTACGGATCCGAATATCGCGGCACCCAGAACTTTTCCGCTCTCGAGATCTGCAGGTATAAACACCATCGTGTTCATCCCGGCTTTAGCTCCATGGGCGGCGGTTGCTCCAGCGAGGTTTCCTGTAGAAGCACATGCAATGGTGTCGAAATCGAACTCGATCGCCTTAGTTGAAGCAACAGAAACCACTCGGTCTTTGAACGAGTGCGTTGGGTTAGCCGCGTCGTTTTTGATCCATAGGTTGTTCAGCCCTAGCTCTCTGCCGAGATTGTCGGCTTTGAGCAGGGGGGTCATGCCAGCACCAATATTTACGGCATTGTCACGGCTGGCGGGAAGAAGCTGATCGTATCGCCAGATGGTCAATGGGCCGTCCTGAATCGATTCACGGCTTAAGGTTTTGGCAATTTCGTCATAGTCGTAGTTAACTTCCAACGGACCAAAACAAAAGTCGCAAACATAGATCGGCTCTTCTGGGTAGTCACGACCACACTCTTTACAACGCAGGGACTGGACATTTGGCAATTTCTAGACTGGACCTCTCAACGGAAGGTGTTGCATAGATCACTTCCGGCAGTCCGGCCGGGAGTGACAACAGCAGCTCCTGATCCGAAGCTCGTTGATTCACCGACAACCTGAAGGAATAGCAGAAGGAATCTGAATCCTCTCAGGGAGTAGAACTAGTTATCAATAATATGGGCGAGATTCGACATCGTCAATTTGTCAAGCGTGGTCATTCTCAATGACACCTGATTTGACGCGTCCGAAACGTGTTGAGGAATATATGTTCTAGATTAACGCACCGCTAGCTTCGAGTTCGCAGAGATCGAGGAGTTTTCTCAAGGTACTCGCGTCGCCACGTCGATCTATCCACCAGATGAAATTTGCGGAACTATCAACGAAGGTTCGCAAGCGACAAGAGCAGAACCGCTGTCGGGGTGAATCTCTCCAGAAACGATATTCAAAATCGTCGATTTACCCGCGCCGTTGGATCTACCAACACGATATTTTAACCCGCATTCACGTTGTCGAGGACGGTTGTGGGAGCAAATGACTTTGTGATCCCGTTAAATTGCAGCATAGCCTACACCTTGTCGGGCGCGTCCAGAATTTCGGAGCGATCCGATCATTCTCAAATGTGAGTGAAGTAGGTTTACTAGCGCAGAATGTCCTCGCAGTTGGCAAACCCGACTTGCTCGCCATTCACGACTCAATTAATCACATGGCAATGCAAATCGAACCTTATGCGTGCAGAATGCTTCAAACACACCGATTTATCCCTACCTTGATTCAAAAACAAGTGAGTAAAAATGATCATCGAATGGAATGTCCACATGTTCAGTTCAGATACTGAGCGATACCCTTTCCATGAGCGAGCCGCGTACACACCAGCCGTAAAGCAACTAACGCCCGATCCGCTTGCTGAATACCTCGAACGGATGGTCCACGAAAAGATCGACCGGGCTGTGCTGGTTCATCCGGAACCTTACGGGGATGATCACAGGTTGGCTCTAGATTGCGTGGCAGCGCGCCCTGATTTGTTCAAGACGACTGCACTGTTCTACCCGAAGGACGATGCTGCTCCAGCAAAGCTGAAGCAGCTCGTAAGTGACTATGGAGAGTCTCTCGTAGCGTTCCGGTTCCACGCTCACGAGGGCAAGCGAACGTATCTCGACTCCTTCGACGACGCCAACGTACGAGAACTGTGGAAAACGGCTGGCGAACTGGGTCTGATTATTGAACTTCACATCGGTCCCGACTATGCGGCTCAGGCAGCGAAACTCGCTAGAGAATTCAGTGAATTCACCGTACTCGTGGATCATATGGCGGAAGCTAAATTTGGATCAGGACCTGAGTATTCCGACACGATCCGGATGAGCGAACTCGACAATGTCTACATGAAGCTCTCAGGACTCAATCACTACGCCACCGACGAACCGCTCTACGAAAGCGTGATCCCGTTTAGCCGATGGGTTGCCGATTCTTTCGGTCCCGACCGAATGGTGTGGGGCAGCGGGACACCCGGTATCGTCGACTCCCATCTATCGCACTGGACTGAGGCGGACCGAGCAAAGGTCAAAGGCTGCAACCTTCAACGACTACTCGGCTTCTAGGGGGCAAGAGCCACGACGATTGCGCCGACACCAATCGTGGCCGCTCCGGCAATCCTGTTCGAACCGACAGATTCCTTCAAAACAATTGCCGCAAGTAGAACACCGAACACGATCGCCAGTTCTCGAAACGGACCAACGTAACTCACCGGCGCGATTCGGAATGAACTCAATACAAGTCCATATGAAGAAAATTGCAGCAGGCCACCCGCAATCGCAACGCGCCAGTGATTTCTGAGTTCATCGGAAAAATCCGATATGTTGTAGCTTCTGCGAAGTATCGGCAGAATGCCAAGAGATCCACCCAACTGCACCATGAACATGTAGAGCAGGGGTTCAACATATTCGATGCCTTGCTTGTCCCAGTTCGAATAGCTGGCAATTAGAATGCCAGTAGCGATCGCAAACATCACCCCTCGATCAGCCAGCAGCGCACGTGGTCGCAACCAGACTTTGAGCCCTTCAGATGACGAAGCACCAACTACCACAACCCCGAGAAATATTGCGGCAATTCCAAGTGCAGCGTGGATCGAAACCGACTCTTTCAGGATTAGCACTCCGAACACCGGAATCAGTACCAGACCAAGCCCTCTTGCGACTGGATATACGACTGAGAGATCGCCATGTTTGTACGCTCGCCCAAGAGTAAAGAAGTAACCAATATGAAGGATTATTGTCCCAACGACGAAAATCCATCCGGTTGCAGATGGCGCCTTGGTAACAAGTAGATAGATCGCGAACGGAAGCACAACAACACCACCGAGAAACGCCATGAACCAGTTCGTGATCTCAGGTACAGGGGATTTGCGAACCAGAATGTTCCAGGAGGCGTGACAGAGTGCCGCCAGTAGGACAAGTACAACCGCGGTGCCGGACATGGGAGACTCGCCTCAGGTGATGAACTGGGGGCTCTTATGTTCGTGATCCGCAGCAATTGCCCAGTCGCCTCGGAGTTTGACGCCACCGTCAGCCTTAGGCTTGGTGATGTACTCAACAGTTCCGATCGAACGTACCATCGCCATGTCTTCCGGTCGGCATTTAGCGGTAACCATGATGACCGGGATAGGGCTGGTGAGAGTATCGGCTTTCAAAGTAGCGAGTGCGAGCCTTACATCGGGGCTGTCATCAACGACAAATATTCGAGCCAATTAACTAGTCACCTCTACAAAATTCGTACACACACACTTCACATCTGTACCGTGACGGGGCACTCAGCACCTTGACAACTGATTCTTCCATAAATCGGACAGCTTTGCACCCGATACGGTTGCGGAGTTGCGAAATTACACCGGGATCAACATCATGTATGTTACCCATCAAAATTTTACGGACATTACCCCTGCACTGAGACGAGAATGATATGCACTACCAGGATGAACGAACAACCGGCTGCCGGATCTCGGATTCATGGACGTACCGGGGACTCAAGACCGTAATTCTCGAAAACGAATTGCTAAAGGTCTCGCTGATCGCAGACAAAGGTGCCGACGTATTCGAATTCATCCACAAGAAGACTGACACCGAGTTCATGTGGCGTACACCGTGGTCGGTCAGGAACCAGAGTCTCTCTACGCCCCCAACAGGTGATGGTGACAACATCTGGCACGACGCTTATATCGGCGGATGGCAGACCATCGCTCCAACTGGTGGGCCTCCACAGAAGTACGCCAACGCCGATCTCGGACAGCATACCGAGGCGACTCTGATGCCGTGGGACGCTGTGATCGTTGAAGATACCCCGGAAAGAGTTAGCGCAAAGTTCAGTGTGAGAACAGTACGCACGCCGTTTTGGATCGAAAAAGTTGTAACAATGCAATCTGACAGTCCCGTTCTCACCGTGACAGACACGCTTACGAATCAGGCTGAAGAAGAGTCCGAAGCGCAGTGGGGGCAGCACGTTGCATTCGGCGATCCTTTCCTGTCTCCAAACTGCCGCCTTGATATGGCTGCTGCCGATCATTTCGTACCTCCGGGGTGGGGAGATCGCCTCAAGGACGGTCACGTTGGCACGTGGCCAAACGCAGTCGATCCTGATGGAGACGATGTAGATATGGCGAGTTTCCCTCCGAAATCCGACCGTGTTCAGGACTACTCGGTATTCAAAAACCAAAAAGAGGGTTGGTACGCCGTCACTAATCCCGATCGTGGCGTTGGCTTCGGGCTTGCCTACCCTGTCGATACGTTCAAGTACCTCTGGTACTGGCAGGTCTTTGGCGGTGCTTTTGGATACCCGTGGTACGGTCGCACATACAACGTTGGTCTCGAGCCGTTCACGAGCCTAAGTTCAGGAATACCCGAGCCGGGAACTGACGAGCGAACCTCAATGATCTTCAAACCGGGCGAGACTAAATCGGCGACAGTTCGAGCAGTCATCTACGAAAGCACGACCGGCGTATCTCACATCTCGCAAGATGGTGAAGTGAGCACGATCTAGATTTGTTACTAATCAAAGAGGCGGGAACTATGTGCGAGCCACCTGTTTCTTGCCCTCTGGTTTTAAGCTGACTCGGACTACACTTCTGCCAGAACACCTTCATCGGTTTGATGGGCACGAATCCAGTCCCAATCGAGCGGAACACCGATGCCGGGACCGTCTGGTGCGTAGACATTGCCTTCGCTATCGATGCCATCGAGATCATCGTTGTAGCCGAGATAGACCGGTGCTCTGGTTGTTTTCACCTTCGGGTGAACGAGTCCAAGTTCGAAGAAGTTGGTGTTTCGTATCGAAGACATGATGTGACGGTGAACCGGTCCAGGACCATGCAATTCCACATCCAGGCCGAATCCTTCGGACGCGTGGGCGATTTTCATTGCGCCAGTCACACCACCGTCTTCGTGTGCACCGGCTCGAACGTAATCAGTCCCCTCAGCCACGATAAAGTCGACGTGCTGCTCAAGCAGGCGAATGTGCTCTGTTTGGAGCAACGGCGTCTTCACCATTTGGCGAAGTTTGCGATGTGCGAACTGCGAAACACCCCCATCCTGGTACGGATCCTCCCACCAGAAAAAATTCGCTTCATCACAGGCAAGACCAAGCCTCAGAGCATCACCAAAATTCTTGATCTCGCAGGCGGGGTCGATCAGCAGGTCCATTCGACCGTCAAACTGCTTACCAAGATTGAGGACATTGTCCACCTCGCGCTGAATATTGCTCCCTGCGAGTCCCCAGCCATGAACCTTGAATGATCGATATCCCATCTCGTAGCACTGCTCGGCAAAGTCGGCGAAATCCTGAGGAGTCTGCAGACCACCGTTTTCGTCACCATGAAGCGTCGAGGCGTATGCAGGCAACGCCTTTTTTTCGCCACCCAGTAGTCGATAAAGCGGCTCGTCGTACAGTTTGCCAGCGATGTCCCACAGGCAGATATCGATCAGCCCGATCGCCAGCGCATCGTGCTGTCGCAGTTCAAACAGCAGATCGCGGTAGATTTCGTTGCGTTGCCGAGCATCGCGTCCGATCAAGAATCGCGCCACCAGGTCCGCCTGCCGCACCGCCATGATCATCTGCCCCGCCGCCTCGCCGCTCACCCCCGCGTCGGTTTCGATCCGCATCGCGCTGCGGCCCACCGTGCCCTGGTCGCCGGGGGTATAGATCAGCCCCAGCCCCGACGAACTGCCGGAGATGTGACGCAGGTTGACCGTGAACTCGAAGGTCTCGATTCGCGTTATCAGAGGTGGTTTCATGGATTGCTGTTGTTCCGGCGGAGAGCGGCGGCAATAACGACCCGGCCTGTCCCGGGGCCGCTGCAAGGATAC
>Ga0208524_1001491_pt1:5000-10970 | contig 10970 bp, 7 predicted proteins | sample ETNtaG_28_FD_185779 | JGI IMG/M metagenome (GOLD analysis project Ga0208524, IMG submission 185779) | Marine microbial and viral communities from oxygen minimum zone, Eastern Pacific Ocean - ETNP201406SV61 (SPAdes) (version 2) | ecosystem: Environmental > Aquatic > Marine > Oceanic ... | reverse complement strand
TCCACGCAATTCGCCCAGTTTTACTTCCATATCCAAAGCTGTCATACACGCCAGGTATTCGTGATTTTCAACTGGAACCGGCGCACCCCAGAATGCCACAATAGAATCCCCAATATATTTATCCAGGGTTCCATTTCGGATGAGTAAAACATCTGTCATCTCTGTTAAATACTCATTCATCAAACTAACCATTCTCTCTGGCTCCAAAACTTCAGAAAAGGCAGAGAAACTCTGGATATCAGAAAACCAAGCTGTATGATATCCTATGTCACCCCCTAATTTTGGTTCTTGTTTTTCTTCATACATTTGATCGATGAGATCCGGGGAAATATAATTGCTAAAGGTATTCTTTAAAAACCGTTTATCCTTCTGTTCATTTATAAATTGATAAAGCATATTGCTGGCATAGGTCACAATGATACCCGCTAAAGGTGCCACAATTGGAACTACCAGTGATTCCCCAATCCCCGGTAATGACACTTGGAACCAATTCAAATGTTCTTTAACAAAACCACCAGGAAGAATATTTGACAATGTGGATTTGATAAACCAGAAAAGATCCTGGGTAAACAAACCACAGACAATTGCAAAATAGATTAGTCCTTCAATAAGCATTAGAAATCCACCGAGGACTGGGGTTACATAAGTTAACGTTAAAAACGCAATTACAGATAAGAGACTAATCAGCAAGCAATGCTGCAAGAAACCTTTGAAGTATCTATACTCCACATCGGTAAGTAAATTGGTAATTTTTCCTCCAAACACCTTCAAATAATTCTCATGGAGAATAGTCTGAATGGCATTGGCATGAGTTTCCATTCCCGGTGTAATCTGGGACACCCCAATATAATTGTAAAACGGAGTTTTTTTATAATCATGATGTACTTCTACTACTGTTCCAATCATTACAATTTTGTTATAAAAGGGAGAATTCGTAATATCGAAGTCTCCCCCGAATCCCATTAATTCCATCATTGCCTGTCGTTCTGTTAAATCCTCAATACCATAGATCCATCCCGGAATCGCCCCCTCCATGAATTGACTCATCCAATCAATATCTTCTTCAGGCTCTCGTAATATTACCTCTTCTGTATCGATTACCTGTGCAAGTGAAAAACGGGGGAATGTTCCCCAGGGAGGCAAACTTACTGAACCCTGTTGAAATTTAAAGCCGGAAGCCGGTCCATAATAATTAACAGAAAAATCAAGTCCAACTCCATTTGATTTAATCAAGTGGTCACCGTAGTTCCAAACCAAGCGGCCCTTATCAAACCTTGTTTTTAACGTGTCTGACAAACCTTCAAAAGCTTTCACACATTTTAAGGCCAAGGTAAGGTACATTTTTGTCAGCAAGGTATCCTGCGGAAGATAATTACCCAAGGCATAATTACGTGAGAAACCATCTTTATCCATAAGATCATTTATTAATCCGGTCTCCGGATTAGCCTGCATAATCGCTTTCACCGGACGGGCAATATATTGCGGTGGAATCATATTCAAATCAGTAGCTATTTTTGTGTTGATTACCACTTCAGTTCCATTCTCGATAGCCTCTGCAATTGCCTCGCCAAATACTTCATCTCCATGACGCGGAATGAGTTCCTTCAATTCTCCAGATTGAACCTCATCAGCAAATTGACGTAAATAATCTGATTTTGTCTCTGGTGCATCAAATTGAATGTCAAACGCAATGACCTTTGCTCCAGCCTTAGTTAAATTGCGAACGACCTTTGCCCATATGGTTCCTCTTGGATAAGGGTATGCTTCCGGCATGAGCCGATAAGCTTCATCATCAATCTCAACTAGCACAATATCCGTACCTAAATTAATGTACGAAGAATCACTGGCTTGCCATCCAGTTAGGGGACCCCGCACCTCATGAAAACGATAATCATATAATTTTAACTCTAAGAAATCAAATATCCCGAACAAATGCAGAATGCTTACCAGAAAAATTGACCCTGCAGTTAAACCAAAACCAATTCCTTTTGATTTTATAAATTTTATAACTTGTTCCATTGTTCTAAAATCTGTATCCAGCTGTTAATATTAAACTCGATGTACTCCAACTCCACACATTATCACTAATCAGATTTTGACTCAACTGTAAATTACCCGATACTCCCATATTTAATTGCTCCAGAATTTTATAACTGCCTCCTAATTTACCTCCATATAATCTGGAAGTCCCAACATCAAAAAAGGAAACACCTCCTGTGAGATTTATGGTATTGTTTCGCATTGAATAATTTGCAGTTAACCCAAGACCTGTCCATGAAAAAATCTGGTCTCCAGAATCAGTTGGCATAATTAACTCTGTCTTTGTTACACTAAAAAGCGTTCTTAATCCCAGTCTTAACTGAGTTGAAAGGTTCACAGAATACCCTTTTGTATTTGCTTTCATAAATAAGTACCCTGAACTTCGCTTGTTGCTGAGTTCATCAGAATTTTTTACCGTATTAATATTAATGATCAAATTTTGCTTAAATCCCTTTAATTCAAAAGGGAAGTTTACAGACATAACCGTATTCACCATTTTTGAATTTTCTCTAGTGTCTGGTTTGCCCTCTTCTATTAATTCCATTTCTTGAAAATTATTTTTATTGACTGATTGAACATTGACCATGATTGAGGGTACACCAGGGCCGGGCATTAAATTAAATGAACCGGAAAATGTATTCGTACTTAATGGATCATTGATTGACGAAAGGATTTTGTTATCCTGATGTTTAAAGCTGGTGGTAAGAAATAATTTATGATCCAATAATGCCAAACGGTCCTGTATAAAAAATTCACGTACATTTTTCGTCAGATATGGATTCCCTAGAGAGGTAAATGCTGGTCCGATTTGACGGTACTCAATGCGGAAGCTGTTCCATGAGTAATTTCCCTTCAGTCTGAGACTGAATGCAGCCGACGGCATATTGATAATAGTAGCGATGGGATGATCTTCGAAGGAAACATAATCAATAGGGAGGAGAGGGGTCATATACGGATTTATGATTATATAATCCTTGACACTCGAAGGGTCAAAAGGGATGCTGGATGTGTCAATTTCACCCATGATCAATCCATCCAGAGTATCATCTAAAGTAGTATCCATATCTGTCAAAGTCATAGCTCCATCCCAGATATTTTTATTGTATAAACTCATGTTCCAGCTGAAATCAAATTTTAGGTTTCTGTTATCAAATTCGGAACCAATATCAAACCCGAATACTAAGTTGTCAACAGGATTCTTGCCACCCCAGTTTTTATCAGAAAAACTAATTGAATGACCTCCTACCGTTACAGAATCCGAGAACTGGGAATATGTATATTCCCCAACCGGTATACCGAATACGGACAAACCAGCTATGGTTGTATCTACATTTAAGCGTGCTTGATGGCTGAACAACTTCTCAACGGAGCTTATTTCATCTTTAGCTTTTAAGAAATGTATGCCAAATAAAAACTTTGAATTGAAATCGAATGATAATCTGAATGCATTAATTGCTTGCCTGAAAGTGTATCCAGTCCTATCCATAAAATAGGTTATGCGTCCAGTACTCTTTATGGAGCTTTTATTTGCTACTAGTTGATAACCTCCATCAACTTTACCTGACCACTGAACAGGCCGGTTCAGCTCTCCTTGTACGAATTGAAATCTGAATGATGGCAGTTGTAAATCTATGCCAAGTCCCCTCACTCTCTTACCGTCTAAAAGAAAACTGGAAAGCCTTGGATTAAAATCTCCAAAATGTATATGAAGATAATCCCCTAATTCAATCTTTCCGGAGAACCTATTTTGTGATTGTTGAAATTCAGATTCCCTGCTCGTTATTCTAAATGAATTTCTGGACTTAACCCAGGGTAATCCGATATTCATTCTTCCGTTTAATTCCGAAACATCTTTGGAATATCCACCCAGATATTCTGCTGATTGGCGAACTGATAAATCTCCATCAAAATCAATTTCACTTCGAAGATCTATTCCTGTCCTTGCAACTCTAAATTTCCATTCAATGGGTTCAATAATAAGACCTTGTTTTGTTTTCATTTGTACCTGAATCCTGTGAGTACCCGGTTTAATAGTGCCTGGTACAAGACTAATGATCCCATCACTGACTTCAGTTTGAGATGAATAATCTTCCCCATCAATCTTCAATTGAACCGAAGTTGTATCAATGTTGGGAGCATTAAAAAAAGAAAGCGCAATGACTAATTCTTCAGATAAAACTAATTCCTCGAATTCAGGCGACAGAATTAATATATCAGCAGAAACAAGTAGATTATTCTCCTTGGTATCAAGGAATACCTGGGATTCTTTCCCAGGATGAATTAAAACAAAATGTGGTAATTCATTCGGTGTATCTGTCGGTGTTGCCTGCCAACCACCATCATTTGTTGTAAGCACAATATAATACTCCAATCCACTTGATGAGAGCTGACTCCCAGGTATAATCCCCCGCCAATTTCTATCCTGAGTTTCCATATGAATTTCTTCGTAGTGCATTGCTCCATATGCACGAAAAAATATGCTGGCACTCATTACCGATTCATCTACCAGCATAGTGAGAGCTAATTCAAGATCCTCACCAACAATACCACTCATGGGTTTCTGGTGAATAAAACTATCTTGTTGAAATGAATGAGCAGAATAAAGAAAACAGGCGTTGAATGCTATCATCACTACTAAACAGAATGAAATGTTTACATGACGATACATGAAATAGACAAAAACTAATAGGGAGGGAAAACTATTAATATCGAATCAAAATCGATTTTTCTTCACCATCAGGACCTTCAAAATAAATTCTCAGCTCGTTTTCTGTTTCTTCCTCAGCCTCACTTGGATCCTCAGGTATTGTTGCAGGATCAGTTGTAGCTATAGATAAATCACCATTAGGCAAAGATAATCCTGTATCCCCCCCTGTTACGGAAATACTTTCTCCGGTAATAGAATTCGTAAACGATACAACACCATCTAAAGTAATTAACAAATCTCCCTCTATTGGATCCGTGCTTAACCAAAAATCGGTTCCCTTTACTGATGCAACCGATGTAGGTGTTTGAATCACAAATTCTCCCTGTCGCTGTTTCCCAACAGTAGCCCTCAGAGTTCCGATATCCATAAAAACCTCTTTTGAAATTTTAGCTTTCGTACGCTTTCCGGTAATTTCAACCTCAGAGTTTTCCTTAATTTTTAGAGTAGATTTATCATCAATGAAAATGATGGCTGTAAACCCATTGTTTCCTGTCTTTATTTGGTCTTTATTTTCTAAGATTTTCCCTGTTTTTAACTTTTGGTAAACGTCATTCCTGTTTGGGCGAACTTCAACTGTTCCCCTAACTTTTGTTGACACAGCAATCTTACTACCAGCATATACTATATCAACATTCAATAAAGAAATGATTCCATAAAAAATAAGAGATATGACGGATTGTTTCATTCTTCCACCTGCACATCTATGTCGGGAATATTTCCATTAATGATTTGGGTAATAATTCCCGTTGCACTGGTTTCATCAACAGTTTCACCGTTTAATGTAAATCTGCCTGTTGGACTGTATCCTTCTAGATCTCCATTGGAACCAAATAAAGCAGTAAACTGACCATCTCCTAATGCCTGCTTCAGGGATTGTAATAGAGGACCTAGTTCTTGGGTTTCTCCAAAAGATTCTACTTCTCTTCCAAGAACTGCAATCTTGAATAAATAAATTTCGGAGATAATATCCTCATTTCCTGATGTGGTTGGACGTGACTCCTTCACCTGCCACACATAAAGCCCACCCATTTCCAATGGGTAAACACCTGAAGCTGGATACTGAAAAGTACTAACTCCTCCCTCCACTAATTTCCACCCTTCACTCTGATTGAAAGGATAAGTTGTTTCATCTTCAATAGCTTCGTCCAATGTAGAATGATATGATGATTTAAATTCTGCAACTCTGAGATAATAATCACACCCGGTACATGTTTGCGAAGACC
>Ga0208524_1001488_pt1 | contig 10975 bp, 4 predicted proteins | sample ETNtaG_28_FD_185779 | JGI IMG/M metagenome (GOLD analysis project Ga0208524, IMG submission 185779) | Marine microbial and viral communities from oxygen minimum zone, Eastern Pacific Ocean - ETNP201406SV61 (SPAdes) (version 2) | ecosystem: Environmental > Aquatic > Marine > Oceanic ... | reverse complement strand
TGCCAAAGACAAAATTGATATAATTATCGTCTTTACTAGCATAAGCCAATTGATAGAGTCCCTCCCCATGGAATTCAAACTTTTTATAAGTCGTAGAAAATCCAGTACTGTAATTCCCCACACGCACCTTCTTGGTTCTAAAACTGGTTGTGGATTCTGCCGCAAGCACGGGAAAAAAGTTCGGTCCATGAAAGGCTGCCGCAAAAAGATCCCAACCTTTCACCGTTGTCTTTACCTTTAAAATAGATTGTACATTTTTCAATGTTCTTTTTGGAAACTCTTCTACTGTAGTAGCAGAAGGAAGATTATTTGGGATTAGAGATTCTATGCTGTTAGTAGATTCGCCCGCCCCTGACCACCTTGAGCTGGAATTAGGCCTTTTTAGAGGGGTAAAGAAAGGAATAACAGCCAATGAATAAGTCGTGTTTCCCTTGAAAATATCTACTTTGGCCAACCAGGTACCAAGCTCTCTAGGATTGAAAGGATCATTGAGTCCTTTGGGGCTAATACGATCTGAAGGAGAATAAAGGGTGGATTTCCCCATCTTAAAAACTTTTTTTCCAAGGGTTAAATCAAGAGCATCCCAGCTTCCCACCCAATTAAGCTCATTAAACTCCACATGACGTCTATGATCAGCGCGATCTTCCGGGAAATCACTAACTCCTTTATAAGTTTCTTTTTGATTTCCAAATTCAACCCACATCGCCAAACTATAAAGACTCATTCCTCTTTTGAGCTTGGTATCATAAAAAAGCCTTTCATCCAAAAACAGGGATTTTTCATCTAATCCCTTTCTTGAAGTTGCATTCTCATAATGAGCCATAGAACGCAGTGAGAGTTTAAAATTGGAATTATCCAACAAATCTCTCCACATATTCTTCTTTTCTGGGGGGGTCTCTTTTATCTCTACATCACCAAAAAGATCATCGAATTCATCCGCTAATGCAAAAGAGGTAAAGAAAAGAAGCAAAAAGGCCAAGAAAAGCTCTTTAGCTAAAAATAATCTCTGATAATTAAATAAGCGAAACATCAATTGTTATCCACTTTTGCCATATTCATAGCAGCCAAACGCCTGCCTAATATTCTGGATATATTCAAAAAGAGCTTGCTTGCCACATGGGGAAGAATCTTTCTCATTCGCTCTAGAGACTTCCAATCGATCTCAATCACTTGAGTATCATCTTCAAGGGCAACGATATCAGCCGTTCTTTCCACATCGTCTACCAGAGCAATCTCTCCAAAGATCTCCCCATCATGGAGTTCTTCAAAAACCGTCTTGTAGCCATCAGCCCTGGTAGACTCCACTTGAACCGAACCGTCTAAAATCAAATACATGGTTCTCTCTTTTGCCCCCTGCTTAATAATCAAATCCCCTTTATTGAAGGTTTTGGTATAAGCCAAAAGAACAATCTTTTTAATCTGCCACTTACTCATATTCTTAAAAAGAGGAGATTCCTTGATCACCGTTTCTCTCAATTTCAAGGCCAACATATCCCAAATGGTGATGAGCTTTGTGGAAACCAAAAGCATTGGAGTGATAATCAAATCAGACACTAGGGCCAATATCATCACCATTGCCGATAAAAGTCCAAAGTAAATTAAGGGCACAAAATGCGAAAACCCTAAGGAAGCAAAACCAAGAGCCAATGCAATAGAGGTTGTAACCACCGGGCGGGTTTCTTCTCTAATAGAGTTCTCCATTGCAATGATTTGATCGTTATGTATTCTCATCTCTTCGTTATACCGCACCATAAAGTGAATAGTATCGTCTACAGCAATGCCAATAGCCATCGCTGCAATCATGGCAGTGCCTGGGTTCAATGGGATACCGAAAATCCCCATAACTCCATAAAGCAATACGATTGGAAATAGATTGGGAACTAAAGACAAAAATCCAGCCTTTAAATTCACAAACAAAACACACATTATGACAAAAATAATAAAGCCCATAAGCCCCAGTGATTGTATCTGCCCTACAGCAATACTTTCAGCCGCATTGTTAATGAGAATACTTTCACTCGTATACCGAAATTTGATTCCAGTTTCGTCAAGCTGTACTTTGAGCACTTCAGTTAATTTATTCAAGGCGACTTTAAAATCATAAGATGAACTTAGATTATGACGGACAACAATATTAGCTTCTGAATAATCAGAAGAAACGTAACGGTCTATATCTTCTCTAGTAAAAAAGAGAAGGTATTGTGAAACCAGTTCATCTTTATCAGGAATAAAGTATTGATTTTGAGTTCCACCATTCATCTCTCGATTCACAAGTGCGATGTTATTGGCTAAAGAAACAGAATTATCAAAATCATCAGAACTATCAATATAACCCTGAATGGTAAAAAGCTTTTTTAAGGCTTCAGATTTTTTGAAAGTTCCTTTTTCATGTGCATTTAAGGTCACATAGAAAGTTTGAGCTCCTGCCAAATCTTCATGAAGTCGGTCAGCCTTCACTCGAATATTTGAACTGGCCTTAAAATAGCCCAATAGGTCGTTATCCACCTTGATTCTTGTTATACCATAAAAACTAATCAGAATTAAAACGCAATAAAGAATCACCGTAAGCTTCTTTTTGGCGTTAACAAAACGAATGGAATTTTCCGCCACCCACTTAAAGATTATCCCTCCCTCTTTACCTTTTAGATGTTTTTTCTTAAAGGGGCTTTTGGACTCCCCAAAAAACCTTAAGAATGCGGGCACCATTGTAATGGTGATCCAAAAATTCACAAAAAGGCCAAAAGCGCAGGAAATTCCGAAATCTTTCAAGAGGGTTATGTCATTTAAAATAATCGAGGCAAATCCTATAAAAGTAGTTAATGCAGTCAATACAATAGCCGTCGATACTTTATGGGCCATATAGTCAATCGCTTCAAGCTTATTTCCTCCTTCTTCAATTCCTTTAAAATATTCAGAAATAATGTGCATATCTTCTGTGGCACCTAGCACCAGAATCAGACAAGGCATGATCACGGTCAGCACTTGAATGGGAATTCCCAGTATGGTCATGAAACCCACTGCCCAGATAACTGATACTCCTCCAGTAATCACCGGAATGATAGCGCCATTAAATGATTTTAGGCCAACCACTAAGAGAACTAGCAAAATAGCTACTCCCATTGGAATGAGAGTTCTCTGATCTTGCAAGATATGATCAACGATTGAGCGGCGAGTGAGTGGCGTTCCAATTTGAAAGACATCATCTACTTTGCCTTTCAAGGGAGCAATTACTTTGTCCATAGCTATTGAAAACTTTTTATCGAAATCTTCATCTTCAAGATCAGGTTCAGCAATCACAGAGATAGCCATCACCTTGCCATCTTCAGAAATCATAGAACCCAGCATTAGTGGGCTATTGATCGCATCTTTCCTGGCGCTGTTGAGCTCTTCCTGCTCTTCTGGGATAGGGTCCAATAAGGGGTTCGTATTCAAAAACCCGTCCACCCCTTTAAAGTTCTTTACATTAAAAAGGCCATTGACCCGGAAAACCCCAGGCACGTCTTGTAAATTGTAAAAGATCTCTTCAATAGCCTCTAATTTTTCATAGGTGAAAAGTTTTTCATCTTTGACATAAATAACCGTTGTATTGTCTGAGCCAAATGTCTCTATAGTTTTTTCATAGAAAACCCGATTAGGATCGTCTTTTACCATCATTCGTGAAGCAGAAGCATCTACGCGAATCTTAGGCAATTGAAGAGCAAAAAAGGCTGTAATAATCCCTGCAACAATGACCACAACTACCGGATGCAGCCGGCTCCACTCAATAATCGATTCTACTTTTTTCATTTGGTACGACTCCCCGTTAATAGATCTCGAACCTACAGGAAAACAGATTGTTTATTACAATCAAAAAAATTGTTTAATCCGAATTTAGATAAATATTTGGCGTGTTTACCATGTTTACTGGGTGTGTTCACCCTTCAAAATAAAACGCTCTGTAAAAGTTTTATCCGGTATTTCTTCATTAACCTCTCTCTTTACAACCATAATTGCCGTTTTATGCTTTGCTTTATGATTATCCATAAGGGCCTTCTTGGCTCGCCAGATGGTTCCTTTTACATTTTCAATGGCGCTATTAGTTTGTGTTTTGATCAATTTCTTTCTTCTGTCATAGAAATCAATCTTTACCGTTAAGAAAATGTCTTTCCTCAACCACATGATTCTTTTGCTATATCCAGATTCTCGCTCCTTTTCCTTATTGGCTGGAATAGCCTCTACTACATAGCAGGTACCTTCATCTGCGTAAGGCTCTTCTTTCAAAAGCGTGTATTTGTAATCATCAAATTCTTCACTCTGCATGTCTTCATAGGTAAAATCAGTGCCCATGAAATAATTTCTTCCCCCCCCCTTTGCAATCCGCTGCATTTTTCCTTGAGCGGGAAGATAAAGCCATTGATCATCGGCCCGGTCTTTGTGTTGCCAATTTAATAAAGCAGTTCCCTTAATATCAGAAGGCTGTAAAAACACAATTAAGGAGCGAAAAACATCGACTTCGTTTTCTTTAATATAACGCCGAACATCTCTAGTCTCTTTGCTTCCAGTTTTATCCACTAAAACCATTTTCTGGAATTCAAACTCACTCGATACTTTATGCAGATCTTTTTGTTTCTCCATTATTTGCCGTCCAGTTAGCTTGTCTTCCTCAGGAGCTGCAAATGAAGGAGTAGCGTTAATCGCAAAGAAAGAACCAACCATCAAAAAAACTACAACAATATTTCTAAAATTCATTTTCAATCGCCTCCTTTTAAATTAAAATTTATTTTAACAGACTACTTGAACTTTATGGCGAATTCTGGGGTTACCACAGATACTGCTGCAGAAAAGTATAATTAAGTAGTACCTTGAACCACCAGCTATGCTTATGTGGTCAAGGTAATAGATAAAGTTTATATAAAAAATACCTCCTAATATTTGCGAGCCCAGAAGAGAGAAGGAGGTATACAACGGGAAAGCTAGCATATGGGGTGTATGAATGCAAGTATCATTTAAGGTGCCCAAAGTACAGATTCAGGATTTTGACAGGAGAAATGTGGTTTGGGGTGGATGCAGTATGCAAACAAAATTGTTTATCTTATAAAAGTACCTGCCAATCAGTTAAAACGTAACTATGGTGTCATGGCAAGGCTAGGCCTTCTCTTCCTTTTTCCTCTTCTTCCTGCTTTTTTCTCGCTTCTTCTGCCTTGATGTACTGCTCTAGTCTATACATAATTGCCATCAGATCATGGCCGGTAAGGAACGTCCTTTTGTTGCCCCGAGGTATAATACCCTTGAACTGGAATTCCAGAAAAGCATAACGCCTGCCTATACCAATATCAGGTACGGTAAAATCATCACTTATCCCCAGCTTACTGCGCACAAAGCTTGTAAAACGTCCTATGCCATCTACCACATGCATAGTAAAGCCACCTTTCATATCAAGTGCCTTGAGACCCATATAAGCCACTATCGCGCGCGTAAGTGTTTTATCAGGTGCGTACTCCCACCTACTGTCAACTATCTCCTTATTCTTGAGTGCCAATACCACTTCCTCAAATGTCATCGTATCAGCCGGTATATCTACATATGCGGAAATAGCCCTGCAACCGTCTTCATATGTTGCAACGCCGCGTTCAATCAGCTCTCTGTATACGTTCTCATCTGTCAATGCTTCTCTGCTTTGAAACAAAACGAATAATGACAAAAGACAAAGAAGTGTGCAGACACTTATATTTCTTTTGTCAAAATAAAATTTCATTTTACTTATAACACAATTTTTCATTTCTCAACCCTTGACAATTAATCATTATATGCTGCTTAACGTATTCTCTAAAACTGATACAGTATGGTCAAGCTCACATTATCTCTGGCTTCATCATAGTAGTACGCACCGCCAGGATAAAATCTACCGTAATCTACAGAAACATTCAGATCTGAGAACACATTCCACACGACACTTATGTCAATCTCCTTACCAATGTTTCTATGTTGCTTTACAGCCCTGTTATCAGAAATCTCAGCTTCTTTCTTGTCTTTACGAAAAAGAAAAAAGCTTGTATTCAGACTGACGTTTCTCTTTTTTACAAATTCAGAAGGTGTCATGGAGAGCCCGAACTTAAACATCTGCAAGTTAGCTAAACGTGGTGACAAGCCCAGGCCGGTATCGATATATCCGAAATATAGAAAATTCCTGTCTGTAGTACCCTCTTTATTACCGGGAGTAGTGGAAACAACCTTTGCGGAGCGGTCAGAATCTCCGGTACCAAAAGCGTATTCAATACTCAGGTTAGGATGCGTTATTACGTTAACTGAATAATGGAGTGAGGCATCTAGTGCCCACGCATCTATATGTTCGGCATCAGGAGGACCTGCAAGTCCGGTTCCATCAGTGGCAGTACCAGCCTCAGGGTTGCTTCTACCATCCTCCATAATACCCTCTATCGAGTAGTAGAGGTTATTAGTGAGCTGGCCTCTTGAACCAATGCCGTAATACCTTGAATCATAGTCATAATCCTGGTTAGGATCCTCGATGTTCTCCCCGCTACGATCTTCCTGTATTAGGGCAAACAGATACGGAGCGTGTTCCTTAAAGCCTTTATAGCTGACCTCTCCACCGTAAAAATACCGTTTGCTTGACCGAAAGCCCGGCACACTGAAATCAATATTTTCTTCGTCTATCAGGTTCCTGGCACCGAAAACCTTAAACCCTACCCATTTGCTCTGTCCATCAAGCTGTACTCCGTTAGTCTTTTTTGTGTAGGCCAGCTGGCTCCCCAAAGAAGTAGTGAAACGACCGGCAGTCAACCTAAGCTGGAGAGGCATTGTATATTTAAAATACTTTTCAGCAGCCTTATCAATGTTCATAATGTATGTACATTCGTCAAACCCCTCTTCCATGTTCCACTTAAGCTGATTCTCCGAGCTCCTGTATTCGTCTCCCCGGTTATAGTCAATATGCTGCCCCTTAAGCCTCACATAGAAACTGTGTATTTCGTCCAGATTCAGACTACCCCACAAATTGAAATCATTTTGTTTCTTGGTTCTTCGTTTGTGCCGAACATTGGTGTCACTGATTAACACAGGATCGTCATAAGTGTTGATCGAAGTCGTTTCAGAGCCACCCCAATCCCACAGTAAACGCTGAGCCATCGAACGCCTGAGATCAAATACCTTTTGAGCCTCAATCTGAAGTTTCTGCAACCGCACCTTCTGTGCTTCCTGTATTGACTGTGCAAAAGCACTATTTTCTGCCGGAACGTAAACAAGGCAACAGGTTAGGATTATACCGATAACGACTACTATCAAGAATTTACGTAGTCTGTAAACAATTTGTTTCATGCTCCTCCCTGTCCTATTTTAACCTGAATCTTTTACACCTGAAGGCGGTCATACGGTTTCACCTGGAAAGTCACGTCCGGCATGGTAACACCTGTTGACCACATTCAGGATGTTCAGAATTGTTGCATCCATTATTGTTCATGTGATCAAGAGTATCACTGATTGCCTGCTTAATCCCATCCCGTATTGCTACTATTGTAGCAGTGGTAAATTCATTGTTATTCACATTATCAATATTTGCCAATACGGAATCGATATTAGTTTTTATACTAGCAAGAGCGTCTGTCTCTCCAAAATCATTTACATGGGCAACGAGAAAGGCTTTTGCCTGGTTTATCGAATCCTTGATGGCAGCGATGTTTGTACCAATACCCCTATCAGTCATGATACTGGCCTCAAGGAGATGATGCGCGACACCTGTCTGTTGCAAAAAGCCAGTAGTATCCTCATGATCTGCAACGATGCCCCTGGCAACCACTAGCCTATCAAGAAATGCGTCCTCGCCTGTCACAAGCTCAGAATTAGAACTATTCTCTATATCACTGATTACCTCATTTACCTTGGCAATAAAGGCCTGATGTTCTGCGCTGGCCACGGCATCAGCCTCAAGATCAGCATCATGAATATCAACCTCTCCTCGAAGTATCCTGGCAAACGTAAGCAGATAATCGGTACTTGCTACTGACGCTTCGCTTGAAGAATCAGTTGTTTCACTGTCGAATATAGGATCAACCACATTATCTATAAGAACCACAGAATCATTCGACAAATCCCCTACATCTTGTAAATGAAATTGGAGGATTATTGGCCCACCGGGTACTAAGCCGATCCAATGTGCTGATTTCCATCCGGTTTGGAAACTATCTGAGCTATTTAACACATTTGTAGGTAGGCCACTTACTGGTGCTAAATCTGAATATATATCCTCATATGCCAGTTGTATTGTTCTGCCATCAGAAAAATGTACTTCCGCCTTAAAAAAATCATCCTGTAATTTTTGAGTTACAAAGTTGTAATCAAACGTGATTTGTCGAATGGCATCTTTTGTAAAAAGAAGTCTTTTTTCCAATAATCCCTTATTCTGTGCGGATTCAAGACCGGTATGAATTACCGTAAAGTTACCATCAAAACTGGACTTGGGACCTATTGTACCAAAGGAGTTGTCTATATATGCGTTATCCGCAATATTCCAAAGGTTATGATCTCCAGTTGAAAAATCATCTTTAAAAATATCGGTAGCATGAAGGTCGTTTACTCTTGATACTTGAAGGGTGTATGTATCCCCCGCATCAGGTACGTTACCCTGCATTGGCGTGTCACTTGCGTGGCTAGTAAGTGAAAGACCCAAGCCTCCAGAGTATTCTCCCACTGCTATGACGTAAGTTCCGGTAGTGTCAAAGGTGTATTCGAGATAAGAGTCATAACTATGTATTGATCCTGCTGCACCTTCTGTAATTGCCGAGTCATCATCATAAGCATCACCATTATATTCAACGGATACCCCAGTATCATCATACAGATGCAAAGTTGTATCCATACTTCCTCCCTGGTTTTTTCCGTAATCTATGTCAAAGATCCCCAGGGTCCCTTCCGTATCAATTGGAAACGAGTAGTAATCAAATGTACCGTCGCCTGTCCCGGCTATTGAGACCCAAGGCACATCAATATCAGAAAATATAATATCAGGGTTACTCGCAATCTTGAAATCACCGCCTATATATTGTGCATCTGCAATACAATTATTTGGTTCACTTTCATTAATCACACCCAGACCATCAATAGTATCCGTTACAGTAATGGTTACTGACTGTGTATCAGCATTACCAGCCGTATCCGTTGCAGTGACGGTAAAGGTGTAAGTGTTGTTAGTATCTGAATCTCCTGGTGATTCATAATCAGGGGCTGAATCAAAAGTAATTACACCGCTTGATGAGTCAACACTAAAAGATGCTGAGTCACCACCACTGATTGAATAAGTAATAGTATTGGTATCGGTTGCAATTATAGCAATCGCACTGGTTAGGTTCTCAGCAACTGATGCTGTAGCACTTGATGAGATGCTTGGGGCAGTTTCATCAGCATCAGCAGCAGCAGTAGTAGTAGTATCATCAGCAGCAGCATTGAAACTACTCTGTTGAAAATCAGTAGTATTAGCTGTATTCCCGGCTGTATCTGTATATGTACCTTCGAATACACCAGTTGCCTCTGTATAAGTACCACCATCAAATACACCTTGACCATCTGCAGTTGAAGCCGTACCAGCACCTTCAAAAATAATAGTGCCATCTGATTCTGGTTCATCATAACTATCATCCGGCCCAGGTCCCGGCCCCATTGGTCCTTCGTTACCGTCATCCGGCCCAGGTCCCGGCTCCATTGGTCCTTCGTTACCGTCATCCGGCCCAGGTCCCGGCTCCATTGGTCCTTCGTTACCGTCATCCTGCATAATACCCATGTTTGTACCACCCTCCAGGGTCATTGTAGTACCATCTTCATTTGTCATAGTAATATCTCCTGTTGTTCCAATAACCGTTATCTCTCCGGTATTATCGTTAACAGTGAAATTCATGGAACCACCTTCATCCATTGTTATAGTACCATTATCAGTTTCCAGTGTAGACGTACCTCCTCCTGAAGACAGTGACATCTCACCCGTATTATCATCAAAGGCAACCTCTAACACTGCACCCTCCTGCAATACGGCATTACCCATGGCCGTCTCGAATTCAATAGTACCTTCTTCTGCTGTCATTATCATATCACCTGTCTCGGCATCCATATGAGAGCCCATAGCATCTCCTTCATCCATCGTTACATTACCCATGGCCGTCTCGAATTCAATAGTACCTTCTTCTGCTGTCATTATCATATCACCTGTCTCGGCATCCATACGAGAGCCCATAGCATCTCCTTCATCCATCGTTACATTACCCATGGCCGTCTCGAATTCAATAGTACCTTCTTCTGCTGTCATTATCATATCACCTGTCTCGGCATCCATACGAGAGCCCATAGTATCTCCTTCGTCCATCATTACATTACCCATGGCCGTCTCAAATACCACACTGCCCTCTTCCGAGGATATTGTCACTTCTCCGGTATCCGCATCAACACTGGTACCCGCCGCTTCTCCCTCTTCTATTACTGCCGTACCAGTACTCGTTTCAAAATCAACCGTACCCTCATCAGCAGTCACGTTTACCTTACCAGTGTCAGCATCTACATCCACATGGGTGCTTTCACCTGATTCAATTATCAATGTACCTGTCTGCGTCGCAACATCTATCTGCCCTGTATTTACACCAATCGATGAATGACCAAGTTCCGACAGAGAAATATCTACATTATCTCCGGGCTCAACACTGAAACTTACATCTTTACCCGCATCGGCAAAGTCTATAAGACCCTGCATCAGATCAATATTCGTAACACCGGCAATATAGGCAAGCGTGAACATCGTACCTCTTACTGCTGCTACTCCGGTAGGCGTCTCAAATTCCGTCAGCACTGATTTACTGGGTGTTACATTTGCCAGGATCTTCCCCGCCATTATGTGAATATTCCTGACAATTTCACTCTGCTTACCGGATACCTGCCTGATAAAGCCATCATCAGCTTTCTCTTCTTCGGACACCTCCCTTGTACCTATAGTCAGTGAAGT
>Ga0208524_1001457_pt1 | contig 11091 bp, 11 predicted proteins | sample ETNtaG_28_FD_185779 | JGI IMG/M metagenome (GOLD analysis project Ga0208524, IMG submission 185779) | Marine microbial and viral communities from oxygen minimum zone, Eastern Pacific Ocean - ETNP201406SV61 (SPAdes) (version 2) | ecosystem: Environmental > Aquatic > Marine > Oceanic ... | reverse complement strand
ATATCTTTTGGTAAACAATGTCCACCAAATCCACAATCACCATCGGGACCTGGAACTGCCCAATGTGATTTACCTAATCGTTCATCGTATGTTGAATACTCTACAACTTTATCATAATCTATATCTAACCCATCACATATTTGTTTCATCTCATTAGCGAATGATACCTTAGTAGCAAGAAAACAATTAACAAAATACTTTACCATCTCGGCATATGTTGCACTTGTTTTAACTATAATGGCACTTGGAAATACCCTACTGTAAATTTGTCGTAATTTATTTGTACTTCTCCTAACACCACCCAAAATAATTCTTGTTTGATTCTTAAAATCTTCAAGAAAATTTATCTCTGTAAGAAACTCTGGATTAAATATAACATCAATCCCTTTACACTTTTTATGTAATCTATTTGTAGTTCCTGGTGGTACTGTTGATTTAATAACTACTATTGGTTTACTCTCAGATGATATGGATATCTCGTTTATTTCTAGTACAACTTCTTCAACAATATTTGTATGACAACTACCATCTTTATTCATTGGTGTCGGAACACAAACAAATATAACATCACTTAGCAATACTAAATCGTGTAAATTAACTGTACTTTTAGAAGTACTAAACTTATCATAAGTTTCTATCTCATAATGTTTTTCGAAACCACTCTTAATTGCAGTTCCCACATATCCTTGTCCAACTATTCCTATTGTCATTTTATAATATGTTCTCAAATATACCTGTTATATATGGTACAAAATTTTCCTCGGTGTATAAAGATTTTTCATACAGTTCCCTACAAGTTGAACTACACTCTTGATAAAAATCTTCATCTTCTTTTAGTTTATTAGCCAAATATTTAGCCTCTTCAATATCACCGTCATCTACTGACAATAAAGGATGTAATTCTTCTTGTGTATCTAACCCTTTATAACCAATACAGGGTATCCCGTGAAATGCACAATTCAATGTAAATGTCCCAGCAGCATGTGTAGGCATCATATGGACTCCTACATGAAACTGACTTAAAGCATTCATCCAATCAACCCAACTCATATAAGGATAATGAATTATATCCAACTCATCTTCTCTTTCTATCTTCCTACCCATTGATGGTGCAGATATTGGCATATCAAACTCTTGTGCTACCACATAAGAATCAAACCCACCATACCATCTAACCATATTACCACCGATCATTACTGCATCACCCCATTCATTTCTTGGGATAATTCCTAACCTTTCAGCTAACATTAGGGTTGGCATTTTATGTACTGGTTTGTTTGTTAATCCTTCATAATATTTAATATCTTTTTTATTGTGGGCAAACAACATATCAAATTCTGTAAGTGTATTATACCACCATATTTGTTGTTCCATTCTATAGTCTTGAAAATACCAATGTGGACCTTCTTGCATTGATATAACCTTTTTACTAATCTTTCTGAGTTCACTTACTAAATCTATGTGTGCCAATTGATCTATATTTGCTTTAGGTAATGTAACTATAGCAAAATCAAAATGGTTATCTTCAAAGTGATTAACTAATTGTGGTATCTGAAATATTGGATAGTGTTCTGCACCTAAAACATATTTAGTAGAAACATCATTCCTCATATTAGGGTTATCTAACGATACTTTACCTTGCCAACCACCTTCGGTGAACCACACAAACTTATAATCTTTTAAACCCATTCAACTATCTCTTTTATTTCTTTCTGACTCATTTTTTTAGCACTTTTAGAATTATATGGTACATCTAATTTATTATCACCATCATTTTTTTCAGTTCTAATATGGATATCATTACCGATAACATATGTATAATCCAACTCGTGTTCAGATACTAAATCTTCATCTACTTTTTCACCAGGCCTTCTCCCAACTATTTCAACATCTTCAGAAATGGCTTTAGCTAAATCTAACATATTAACACATCTCATTTTATACGAACAAACAAAACCACCACTATTTTTACGAGTGTATTCTACAGTACGATAAATCAAATTGGCTGCATCATCTTGTGTAAACATCAATCTATTCATATTTGGATCCGTAAGTTTAAGTGAATTACCATCTCTTTTCTCATCCAACCAAAATGGTAAAACTGAACCATCACTATGTGCCACATTTGCAAACCTACATACTGAAAACTTATTTCTATTACTGTTAGCTTCTAAAAAACATCTTTCCATCAAATATTTAGAACCACCATACACACTTTCATAAGAACATGCCTTATCAGTACTAATCGCTACAGTTATTGGTATATCATATCTTATAGAGGCTTCTATTATATTCAAACTACCAACTATATTTACCTTGCAAGTTTGAATCGGTTGTTTCTCTGCTAAATTAATATGTTTTACTGCAGCAGCATGAATTACAATGTCTGGTTTAACATCCTCGTAGACTCTAAAAACCGTTTCTTTATCTTCTACATTTCCTAAATACTGACCAACAACTTCTGGAAAAGCTCTCCACAATTGTGTTTGTTTATTTTCATCTCTACTTAAACTATACACATCAAAAAACTCTGCATAATTCTTCACATATGCTCTTCCAATAGTTCCTGTACCACCTGTTATTAAAACCTTCATAAAACCTTCTTTTTATTTTTTCATTATTTTTAGTTTATGCGGACTGTCTAAGTTCAGAATTCCAAACATCTTCACCAACATTACGAATATTGTATTTTCCTTCTCCTGTTTTTTTCTCTGATTTCCATCCAAACTTAGAATCTGCCTTTTGTTTAGCTTTACTAATCCGAAGCTCCTTTTGAAATCTTCTATTTCTATATACAGCCCATCTTAATAATTTTTCTACAAAATATTTTTCTAAATCATAATATCCCCAAAATCTTAATTTCCATCTGAGAACACATAACATTTCAAATGGTTTTATTAACATCCGTGTCCATCCAGGGAAATTTCTATCTGTTTTATCACCAACTCCCCTATGAAAAGTGAATCCAGCTATATGATATATATTAGCAAATTCTTTAGTAAAGTTTTCACGATAAAAACTTCTATCTCCAAAATCACTCCAACCATCTAAAGTATTTGGAACTTCTATTCCTTCTTCTTTGGCCTTTTCAAAAAGTGGTGTTCCTGGATAAGGTGTAAAAGAAAAAAACGATACAGACATATACCCACCATGAATTTCACTTAACATATCAGCGAAATCATAAGTTTCATTTCTCTGCTCCTTAGATTCTCCAGGGAACCCTATAATAAAATAATATTGTGGTTTAATACCTCTACTAGCCAATATCTTAGCCGCATTTATAAAATGTTCTTGTTTTTCTGATTTATTAACAATGTCCTTTAACACCGTTGGACTACCAGTCTCTATCCCTAATGACAATCCCGTACATCCAAACTCAATTAATGTATCAGCCATTTCTTCATCAATATCTCGTGCACGTATTTGTGGTTGGTTCGCAATACCACGTTTATGTAAAATTTTAGCAATTTCTATGGTTCTCTTTTTTGGGCCCACCCAATCATCACAGAATTGTATATATTCAATACCCGGCAATTTATCTAAATCTTCTTCAAATTTATCTAATGAAAGTTGTCTATATTTACTTTCATTATATACAACATTATAACAAAAAGTACATGCATATGGACATCCTCTACTGGTCAACAATGTTATATCATTTGGATATGACTTTTCAAAATAAGGAAGTGTCTTTTCTGTTATAGGTGATTCAACAGTACCACCATCCATATATTGTCTAAATCCCTTAAATCCATCTTTTGTAACTACCCCCAATCCAATCTCTTTTCCATTATCAATGGCATCAATTAACTCAACAATTGTCTGTTCACCTTCACCAACTACAATATAATCAATATACTCTTCAATAATACTTTCAAATGGTGTTAATGATGCGTGTATCCCACCAAAAATAGTAATCTTTCCTCGTTCCTTGGCTATAGTTAAAATTCGTTTTACTCCTTTAAGTTGTTCGCCTGTTAAACTGGAAGTTCCAACATAATCTACCTTGTCAATCTTATCAGATAAATCACGGTCATTATCCCAACGTTCATCCCAATAAAGTACATTATGTCCTTCTCGTTCAAGTGCTGCCCCTGGATAAAATATACTCAAAGCCGGAATTTGTTGTGGTGATGTGCTGGTCGGACTCGGGAATGTTAATAAAATATCAGACATATCATTTACCTCTAAATAAATTGCTTAAAAATTTGTTCATTGAATCAGTTGACTTTCTCTCAAACTGTTTCCACATTTCATCATTTCTTGTTTCTTTCGTATTCACCCGTTTAAGTGGGTGATAATAATTATGTGCTTTCAATCTATTTTTAACATGATATTGTGGTATCTTATATTCTGAAAAAACAACTTGTGCACAAGTATCTTCTCTAACAAAGTTCATATCATCTGGAATAAACTTAGGTAATCCAGGTGATAAAATAAATAACGAACCATCAATCTTATTTTGTTTTAACCTTATTACATTCACATCATCTTGTTCTTCATTTATTTCATTTAATTGAATCTGATTAATGGTGTGTCCATTACCCGACACAAGATTATGTGGTGCTACTGGACGAGAATCTCCTTCTATAAATGGATTTGAAAATTTATCTAATCCAACAAATTCCACTTCTTCCCATGTTTCATCCCACATTTTTCTTGACGAAAATGAAAGTGTATGAGGATGATCTATTTCAACATTTTCAATAATATAAAATAAATCATATGGAAGTAAACAATCACCTTCCCCCCAAATAGTATATCCATCTTCATTATATTGTTCTCGTCTCCAATCACCAATATTATAGAATGGTTCATCGTCTGTCTTAGTAATAATTATAGCACTCTTTAAAATTGGATGTTTTTTAAATTCATCAAACATATCTTCCGCTCGACCTTCAATTGGTTTCTCTAAATATGTCTGACTATTTAAACAAATTCTAATCTCTGTAGGAAACTTAGAATATTGTAATGCTTCAGATAATGAATCTAAAGTTTCATTTATCATCTTAGATTCATACCACATTATGTGCATTTGAAATAAATTTTTCTTCCAACTTTCAACTAATTTATTAACATCAACAAATCCCATATCATTAGTTCCATTACCAGTAATTACCATAGAAAAGGACGTAAACTCATCAGGATCCCCAACTCTTATAGAAGCTATATCAACTATTTTAAAATCAGAATAATCATCATCTACCAATGTATTATTAGGACCAATATCAGAAAAAAAGAATCCCGTTTCATTATTAAATCTTTTATATTCATCTACAATTTTATTATGAAAATTCTTAGCATACTCCTTATCTCTAAAACAATTAAAATGAATATCTGACCGTTTTTTAAAAATATCCTCTGTATACCAATTCGTAGATGATTTAATAATACTTGGATAAAGATTTGGATAAAATTTAGTAATAATCATCTCATCATCAATATAATAAACCTCAACTATATTATTATCTAAATCCTGTGTATAATCCAATAACTTTTGTTTAAGTTGATTATCCTGTAAAATATTTTCATCAATCCACGGACTATGTTTTGGAATAACAAAAAAATCCATCCCAATCCACCGAAACTTCGGATTCGGCACATTTGTTTCTTTCCAAATCTCATAAGTCCTAACGGCAGTATTATCTGTATGAGTAGATTCAATAGCTTCTACCTTATCACAAATAACTTCAACATTTCCTTGACCTTTTATATATAAATTGGCTTTTCTAATTGTACTAACCTGCTAACTTTCTAAGTGATTCATCACATGCTTCAGCCAATTTTAAAAAATCTTTAATTGTTAAATCTAATCTGAAATTCTTATAGTGAATATGAATACCTTCACCAATATTATCTTCTATATCCAATCTACCATTCATTGTAGTATTTTGTAAAAATGTAGTTGATAAAACCACAACTCCAGCGTTTACATTACTTTTCATTTCATCTCCTTAATAATCCATAAAAGAAACATAATTTTTATATATTTCTACTGTTTTATTATTTTTAATACTTTCAAATATAGTATCAGAAACCTTAAAAAAAGCCTTCTCTAATAACCATCTTAATTGTTCTTCTTCACACAATTTAAATAAATAATCAATCCGTTCTGCATATGCATCCTTTACTAATCTCTTATCAAATATAGCATGACAACATAAATGAACTAACTCATCTTCAGGAGATGGTTGCCATTTCCACATACCATCTACCTTAACTTTATTATTCATCATAGAATCTATCAATTCAGTATTTATCTTTATAAATAAATTCAAATCATTCGAACTTCTATAATATAACCCAGTTACTACATCGAAATGAATTCCATATCCAGATTTATCATGGTACATAAAATGAATATGTGGTTCCGCTCCATATAAATATTGTAAATTATCTGATCCCACACTATATCCCATACTTTCTAATCTTTGACTAACATCTTTTATATATTTACTTGGGATCATTACATCAATATCATTCTCTATTGAAGATTCATCTGGAATGTATTCAAAATTTCTAATAGTTACGAAATTATCCTTTGTTATTTCTGATATTATCTTAAATGATTTTTCTATTAATTCTGATTTATTCATCTTCTCCCAATTTTTTCATATCTATTAACTTATTGGCTCCCATAATTACATGAGATGCAAATTCAATATATTCTTGTACGGGCATCTCTATTCTGAATACATTATTTTGAAGATGAATTATACCACCATGGTTTAATTCTATTTCTAAAAATTCAACTTTGTTTTTATCAAATTCTGCCTTTGACAATATTTTATCTATTGATCCCATAACTATTCCTCTAACCTAAATTTCCTTTTAATAAAAATATCATATAATGATAAATTCCATCGGGCATTTGAATCTCACTCAAAAAGCTCTTCCAAATAACATCATAACCTTTTTCTTCAAATGTATCAATTTTATAATGAGATATATGCTCACCAAAACAATCATCTTCCGTATCAACTGTTGATATAATTGCATATTCACAATGTTCCAATATATTATTTAATATTTTATAATTTGTACCTTCTTCTATATGTTCAATGGTTTCCAATATACAAATACAACCATAATCATCTGATATGGGATTTAATATAATATCCCTAACTTCAAACATCACTCCAGTAGATTTAGTTTTTGCTGCCTCTATCGCCACAGGACTAAAATCATAACCATAACAGTCAAATTCTGACAATGAATTTTTAATATCAGTTATTGTTTTACCATCCGCACAACCCATTTCTAATACTGTTTTTTTCTTAAAGGCTTCTTTATTTTCCAACAATAATTGTTTAGTAACATATCCATAATTAAGTGAATCAGTTGGAAAATTATAAGGACTATCTAATTTAAATTCCTTTATGTGTTTTTTCTCCCAATAATCTACAACATTATTTCCTCTAAATATATCTCTATCCATAAGCTTTTATCCAATATTCAATCATCTCATCTAACATGGTTTCAAATGTATATTCTGCCTTAAATCCAATAGATTTTAATCTTGAAGAATCTCCTTTTAAGTGAACCAATTCCTCTGGCCTCCAATACTTTTCATCTACTCCAACATAATCATTATAATCTAAATCTAACTGGGAAAAAACATATTCACATAAGTTCCTAACTGAATGAGAAATTCCTGTAGCACATACATAATCATTAGGTTTATCTTGTTCTAATATCATAACCATGGCCCTAACATAATCTTTAGCATGGCCCCAATCTCGTGTGGCGTCTAAATTACCTAACATTAATTTATCTGACAGCCCATATTTGATTTTAACTGCCTCTTTAACAACCTTATTTGTAACAAAATTAGTACCCCTTCTTGGAGATTCATGGTTAAAAAGTATACCATTACTTATATACATATCATATGCATTTCTGTAATTACAACATATATTATATGCATATACTTTTGCACACCCATATGGACTTGCTGGATGCATATGTGTGGTTTCTCTTTGAAATCCATCTTCATCCATAGAATTACCAAACATCTCCGAAGATGATGCCTGATAAACTTTTATATTTTTATCTGTAAGTCTAACTGATTCCAATAAATTTAAGACACCCAAACCAACAACCTGTGAAGTATAAATTGGCTGGTCAAATGATATTCTAACATGAGATTGTGACGCCAAATTATAAATTTCATCTGGTTTTACTAACTGAATAACTCTAATCAATGAAGCCATATCTAACATATCAGCATATTCCAATTCCAAATCTTTAAATATATGTTCTATTCTAGCTGACTGATTTTCTGCAACAGAATTTCTTTTTAGAATACCATGAACTCTGTGTCCCCTTTCCAATAACAACTCAGAAAGATAAGAACCATCCTGACCGTTTATTCCTGTTATAAGTACTTTCATACAGTATACCAATTTACAATATTACAAATCAATTCAATTTCATCATATGTTAAAGTTGGATGATTTGGTACATAAAATCCATATTTATCAACTACAGAAACATTAGGTAATTCTAACCGTCCATATTTCTTAACATAAAATGGTTGAGTTCCCATCGAACCACAGATTAAAGGTCTAACTTCAACATCATTTTTCCTAAGATTTTCAACTATAATATTTCTATTAGGATGAATTATAGGATATGCAAAATTAGACACAAAATGATTTAAATCTATATCTGGTTTCCAATAATCATTCTCTATCAATTCTTGATATAAATTAAAATTAGTTAATCTTTTTCTTCCCCAATCATCTAACTTATCAACCTGTGCCAGTCCTATATATGCCTGTAAATCTGTTGACCTCATATTAAATCCAGGATAATAAAATGTATAAAGTGAATCAAATTCTGAAACATTCCATTCTTCTAATAAATTAAGTTGTGTTTCTACACTTAAATCCCTAGCCCAACCATGACTTCTTATTGCTACTAACAATTCATATAATTCTTTATCATCAGTTGAAATTAAACCACCTTCTATTGTCGAAATGTGGTGTCCAAAAAAAGTAGAAAAACTCGACATTATTCCAAATGTACCAAGTTTCCTATTAACAAATTCACATCCCATGGACTCACAAGTATCTTCCAATAATATAACATCATACTTAGAACATAATTCTACAATTTTGTTCATATCAGGTACTAATCCAAGTGCAGAAACTAACAAAAGAGCATCGGGAGATTCTTCTGTAAATATTTTTTCTAAATGTTCCAAATCTACAGCTAAGTCTTTCATATTACAATCACATAAAATAGGTTGTAATCCTAACTGTATTACAGGTGCTAAATCAGTAGACCAGGCTACCGATGGAACTACTACTTTTTTAGAACCATACTTCTCTTTTAATACTGACAACATCAACAAGTTTGCAGACGAGCCAGAATTACAAAATACTGAATATTTTCTACCCAACCACTTAGAAAACTTAGCCTCAAATTCTAAAGTAACAAGTCCCTTAGTTAATCTCGGATAAGTTTTTAACCAATCAATTAATCTATCTATATCTTTATTATCAATTGTATCTTTGACTAAAGTTATCATAAACCCTTTTTATCCCATCTCCTAATGGTGTAAATTTAAATTCTTTCATAACTGAAATAAGTTTTGAAGAATCAACATCTTTTCTATACTGACCATCTGGTTTTGTATTATCATAAATAATTTCTAAATCACCCTTACCACAAGATTCCATTCCTATCTTAGTTATTTCTTCTATAGAATGAACATAGTCTGGTGCCACATTAAAATTATCTACAATATCATTCTCAATCATATACACTATAACTCTTGCTAAATCTTCAGCATGCATAAATTGTCTTAATGGTTTTCCTGTCCCCCATACTTCTACTGTATCTTTTGACTCATAAATTTTCTTAATAAGTGCTGATACAAAATGACTATGATGTTCCTCATATTTATCATGTTCACCATACAAATTACAAGGAATTAAATAACACCATTTTTTATCATACTGTTTCACATAAGAATCTATTTGGGTTGCCATACATCTTTTTGAAAAACCATAAGCAAAATTAGTCGGTGTTGGAGGACCATTAAATAAATCTTTTTCTTTCATTGGATATACACTTACTTTATCTGGATAAATACAAGTACTCAAAACAGAAATTACTCTGTCTACTTTATACTCATGACATTTTTTCAAAACATTAATATTCATCATAATATTTTCTTCAAGATATTCTACGGGATGATTTATATTATCCATAATACCACCAACTTTTGCGGCCAGATGAATAACTACTTTTGGTCTAAAAAAATCCATCATGGAATCAACTCTATGCATATCAGTTAAATCAAAATCCTTTGATGATATATAAATTGCATCGGGTAAAATATCTTTTAAATGTTTTCCTACTAATCCACTCCCGCCTGTAACTAATACACTACCCATAAAAATACTCTCCATGTAAATCTTTTAATAACTTAGTAACATCTATTGGAATATAATCTTCATCTATTTGTTTTAATACATTATTCCAAGAATGATAATGAGTATTTGTATTCCAAACTCTTTTCTTACCAGACTCAAATATCTTCTTATATTCTTTTTCATTTTTATTCAAATATTCAATCTTATCTATAGCCTCTTCTATTGAATTAAATAAAACAATTTCCTTTTCCAAGTCATAGTAATTTTCCAATCCTGGAAAATATTCACTGACCATAAGAGAGAAATTAGGAATTTCTGCAACCCTACCTTTAACTTGTTGTCCAGTTTTCATGGCATTTTGTGTAAAAGTCAATGAAAACTTAGAATCTGACCAAACCCTTTTTATTTCTTCATAGTAACAATTATTTGCTAACTGAACATTATAATTACCCTTTAACTGAAATTGTTGTATTTTATCTTCCCTATCTGCATGTAATCCTCCACAATGACTTAAAAATATATCTGTAGTATTTTTACCACTATAAGTCATCGTATTTGGATTAAATCCCCAATTTATTTTTACAAATTGATTTTCTCCAAGACCATCTTTTTCATATTGAGTATAATTTCCTGGATAAGATATTATTCCATCTACTAATGGAATCCAAAATTTTGCAAATACATCATATCTATAATCATCATCAGA
>Ga0208524_1001455_pt1 | contig 11100 bp, 8 predicted proteins | sample ETNtaG_28_FD_185779 | JGI IMG/M metagenome (GOLD analysis project Ga0208524, IMG submission 185779) | Marine microbial and viral communities from oxygen minimum zone, Eastern Pacific Ocean - ETNP201406SV61 (SPAdes) (version 2) | ecosystem: Environmental > Aquatic > Marine > Oceanic ... | reverse complement strand
CGCTGATATTGTAAAGTAGTGGCTCATCAGGATAGCCTTTGGTCAGCATTTCAACGCTATCGAGTGCTTCCTGTATCTGGCCGTTGGAGTAGAGCGCAATAACAGAGTTGATTTGTGTTTGTAGCGACTCTACTGTGGTCATTTTAAAGCTTTGGCATCACTTAGGTTATTTTGCGCTCCAGTAAAGTCTGGATTAATGGCTAGAGCCTTCTCATAACTCTTGACGGCGTCATCCAGTTGACCAAGTTCCCTAAAAGCATTGCCGAGGTTATTATGCGCATACGCGTAGTCTGGATTAATGGCTAGAGCCTTCTCATAACTCTTGACGGCGTCATCCAGTTGACCAAGTTCCTTGTAAGCATTGCCAAGGTTATTATGCGCCTCAACGTAATCTGGGTTAACAGCTAGTGCCTTTTGATAAGATTCAACCGCAGCATCCACTTGTCCAAGTTGTTTGAAAGCAATACCAAGATTATTATGCGCTCTAGTATAGTCTGGTTTAAGAGTTAGAGCCTTCTTATAACACTTAACTGAATCATCCAGCTGACCAAGTTCCTTGTAAGCATTGCCAAGGTTATTATGCGCCTCAACGTAATCTGGGTTAACAGCTAGTGCCTTTTGATAAGATTCAACCGCAGCATCCACTTGTCCAAGTCTATGGAGCGCAATGCCGAGATTATTATGTGAGCTAACGTAATCTGGGTTAACAGTTAGCGCCTTCTGAAAAGATTCAACCGCAGCATCCACTTGTCCGAGCGCTAAGAGCGTAGAACCAAGGTTATTATGCGCTGCATCAAATTCAGGATTATAAGCCACTGCCCACTCAAAATGATCAACAGCAGCCTTCAGCTGATTGAGTTCTAAAAAAATATTGCCTAAGTTATTATGCACATTAGGGTACGCATGCTTGCTAGCTAGTGCATTCTCATAAGACTTTATCGCGGCATCCACTTTTCCAAGTTCGCGAAGTATAACACCAAGATTATATTGAGCCTCAGCGTAGTCTGGCTTAAGAGCTACAGCCTTCTCAAAGCCCTTAGCAGCATCATCCAGTTGGCCGATTTCTTTATAACAAGCACCTCTGATATTGTAGAGTAATGGCTCATCAGGATAGCTCTTGACTAAGGTCTCAACGGCATCGAGCGCTTCTTGTATCTGGCCGTTAGAGTAGAGTGCAATAACAGATTGAACTTCTGCCTTTGGTAGGCTTCGCTGATCACTGCCTTGTTGCAATGCCAATAGTGCGTTTTTTGCTTCTTGGTTATTAGGTAAATCTTCAAGAACCGTTTCATAAAGTTTTTGTGCTTCTTCATGTTTACCCTTCTTAGCAATTTTTTTTGCACGATCTAAAAGTCGTTGTGTTTTTACTGTCATTTAAAGTGTCCGTATTATAGTTAAAGTTGCTTCAGCTTGACGAGGTAGAATCAACAGATAGTTCACTACTTGAATTTTCTACAAAAGCTCAGCCCAATAATTATACATATCAATAGAATATATATTTATTTCTTATAATTGAACCACTATAATTAAAATCTTTCAAATATCAACACAATGAATGCAATTGTTAGAATCGATAAAATATCTTGGGTATTATCTTGCTTAAAGTAGAAATTAGTATCAATGCAGAAATGAAGAGGGATTTGTATCTCAACACAAAGTTTGAGTTGAGTTAGATTTTTTCAAAGATAGAATTATTAAATATGTTGAAAATCAACATACTCAAGAAGAGATTGATGAGATAGTTCTTAAGTGGGATGTTCCCAGTTACAATCTTATCAAGGGATTAGGGGATTCTAATGGTAGAACTTTTTGTTCTTATGAATTCTTTGTAGATGATGATGGTTATATTGATAGGATTTGTGTAATGACCGAAAGAAATTGTAATCATCTGTTGGATTGGTTATTGGAAATGGTATATCAATCGAAGTGATAGTAATTTATCTCAATCTTGGCCAAGATTGAGATAATAGATGATGCCCTAAAGTTATCACTTCCACTCTTGTAGTGGCCTAACAAACTGTAGTGGTCCGATAAAACCTGCTCCTCCGGTTATAAGTAGTTTCATAAATTACACTCTTTATAATATTTATAAGTTTCGTTAAGGCCTTCTTTTAAATCAATACCATATTCCCAACCCATTTTTTTTAATCTTGTGATATCAATCAGCTTCCTTGGAGGGCCATCTGGCTTGGTAGTATCAAAGATTAACTTACCTTTGTACCCAACCAACTCTTTAATAGTCTCTGCAATTTCTCGTATGGTTGTGTCCTTTCCAGTACCTACATTAATATGTGAAAGTATTGGTTTAGTATTGGCCTTATAGGTCTGCTCATCTAGCTCCAGTACAAACAGTGATGCAGCAGCCATATCATCTACATATAAGAACTCACGCATGGCATTTCCTGTGCCCCAAACCACAACTTCAGTATCATTGTTAACCTTTGCTTCATGAAAACGGCGTATAAGTGCAGGGATAACATGTGAGTTTTCTGGATGGAAATTATCATTAATACCATATAAATTTGTTGGCATTACTGAGCGGAAATCTGTGTCATGCTGTCTATTGTATGATTCACAAAGCTTAATACCAGCAATTTTAGCAATAGCGTACGGCTCATTTGTCGGCTCCAACACACCAGTCAAAAGAGCGCCTTCCTTCATTGGCTGCTCAACTTCTCTTGGATAAACACAAGTACTTCCTAAAAAAAGAAGACGCTTAACATTGGATTGATAAGCCGCATGGATGACATTGATCTCTATCATCATGTTTTGATAGATAAAGTCTGCTGGATAGATGTTATTCGCATGAATGCCACCTACCTTGGAAGCTGCTAAGATAACGTAGTCAGGCTTTTCATGTTTAAAGAAATTTTGTACTCGCTCTTGATTAGTAAGATCTAGCTCCTTATGCGTACGCATCAGAAGATTAGTAAATCCTCTTGCCTCTAATTGCCTAACAATAGCAGAGCCTACTAGGCCTCTGTGCCCTGCAATATAGATTTTATCATTAAAATTCATTTAATAATTTACTTGTGTTTATGTTACTCGTTAAAGTCTGATGCCTTAAAGCCATGCTTTTTAACTAACGAATCACGCTTGGAAATGTTAATGTCATTTTCCATCATCTCATGCACCATCTCTTCTAATGTTATCTTTGGCTCCCAGCCTAGTTTTTCTTTAGCTTTGGATGGATCGCCCAGCAATGATTCTACTTCCGTTGGGCGAAAATATCTTGAATCAACTACTACGAGTAAATTACCAGTTTCAGTATCAAAACCTTTTTCGTCAATACCTGCACCTTCCCAGTGGATTGTTCTACCTAAATAACCCCAGGCAAAGTTAACAAAGTCACGCACTGAGGACTGAACACCTGTGGCAATACAGAAATCATCTGGTTCATTTTGTTGTAGCATCAGCCATTGCACCTCAACGTAATCTTTGGCATGGCCCCAATCACGCTTAGCATTCAGATTACCTAGATAGAGTGTCTCTTGAAGGCCTAAAGAGATTCGCGCTAGTGCACGGGTGATTTTACGGGTAACAAAGGTCTCACCACGAACTGGGGATTCATGATTAAACAAGATACCATTACAAGCAAATATGTCGTAGGCTTCACGGTAGTTAATAGTAATCCAATAAGCGTAAAGCTTTGCTGCTGCGTATGGAGAACGTGGATAGAATGGTGTAGTCTCTTTTTGTGGAATTTCTTGTACTGCGCCGAACAGTTCTGAGGTAGAAGCTTGATAGTACTTGGTTTTCTTTTCTAAACCCAAGATACGAATGGCTTCTAGTATGCGAAGTGCGCCTAAGCCTACGGTATCTGCAGTGTATTCTGGAGTTTCAAAAGATACAGCCACATGGGATTGTGCTCCAAGATTATAGATTTCATCAGGTTGGATTTTATTAATGATACTAACCAAACTCACTGAATCAGATAGATCTCCATAATGGAGTATAAATTTACGTCCTTTTTCATGAGGGTCTTGGTATAAGTGATCAATACGGTCAGTATTGAATGATGATGAACGACGTTTGATGCCATGAATCTCATAGCCTTTATCTAGCAAGAATTCTGCTAAGTAGGAGCCATCTTGTCCAGTTATGCCGGTTATTAATGCTACTTTTTTATTTACCATATTTAATCTTTAAAATAATCCTTTATGTATTTTTGATTCTTTTATATTATCCATCAACCCTACCATAAACATCTTCAAATCTAATAATATCATCTTCACCTAGGTAAGTGCCACTTTGAACTTCGATAATCTCTAATGGTTCGTTGGTTTTATTTTCAAGTGCATGGATAGCACCTAATGGAATGTAAGTGGATTCACCTTTTTTAAGAGCAAATGTTTGCTCACCATTAGTGACTGTAGCCGTTCCACTAACAACTACCCAATGCTCTGCGCGCTTGTGATGTATTTGTAGTGAGAGTTTAGCTCCAGCTTTAACATGTAATTTTTTTACTTGGAAATACTCACCTGATTCAATTGAGTCGAACCAACCCCAAGGGCGATAAACTTTGCGGTGAACCCTACTCTCATACCGACTGCTAGCTTTCAAGGATTCAACAATACCCTTTACTTGCTGAGCTTTGTCTTGAGTGGCAATAAGAGTTGCATCAGGTGTATCTACAATAATTAAGTTATCAACACCTATGGTTGCTACTATGTGGTGACCAGCGTTGATGAAGGTGTTGGTAGTGTCTTTAGTAATTACATCACCTTTGATAACATTACCTTGGCTATCTTTTTCACCGATATCATAAAGTGTTGACCAATCACCTATATCATTCCACTTTGCATCCAGTGGAACAACTACGACATTATTGGATTTTTCCATAAGGGCATAGTCTATTGAGTCAGATGGAGACGACTCAAAGGCTTGTTTTTCTAGGTGAATAAAGTCTAGATCTTTTGTGGCGTTATTTACAGCGTTTTTAACTGATTTAACAACATCAGGTGAGTGTGTTATGAGTTCGTCAATAAGGGTGAGTGCTTTGAACATGAACATACCAGAGTTCCATTGATAGTTTCCCTGTTCGATGTAAAATTCTGCAGTTTTTAGATCTGGCTTTTCAACAAACTCTTCTACCTTGAACGCACCATTACTGCAATCTTTTGAAGTTTTGATATAGCCATAGCCGGTATTCGCATTGGTTGGCAGAATACCAAAAGTAGCTAACTTACCACTTTTAGCTTGTTGGCTTGCAATGCTAATAGCTCGATGAAAAGAATCAACATCTTGAATGACATGGTCGGCTGATAAAACTAGTAATATAGAATCATCTGAATCTTTTAGTGACTGAAGTGCAGCAGCAGCTATTGCAGGTGCTGTATTTCTAGCAACAGGCTCTAATAATATTATTGGTTTTTTAATGTAAATTTGTTGACACTGCTCTGCCACTAAGAAGCGATGATCTGCATTACAAATGATAATTGGATCTGTAATGTTATCTAATTCGTTAAGACGTAGAATAGTCTCTTGAAGCATGGTTTTATCACCCAATAGCGGTAAATATTGCTTTGGGTATTCTTTGCAAGAGATTGGCCAAAGACGAGTTCCTGAACCGCCTGAGAGAATAACTGGGATTATTTTTATCATTCTTTAATCAACCCTAAATAAATCTCTTGTATAGACTTTAGTTTTTACTGTCATTTAATCCGTATTATAGTTAAAGTTGCTTCAGCTTGACGAGGTAGAATCAACAGATAGTTCACTACTTGAATTTTCTACAAAAGCTCAGCCCAATAATTATACATATCAATAGAATATATATTTATTTCTTATAATTGAACCACTATAATTAAAATCTTTCAAATATCAACACAATGAATGCAATTGTTAGAATCGATAAAATATCTTGGGTATTATCTTGCTTAAAGTAGAAATTAGTATCAATGCAGAAATGAAATAAAATGTTTAAATTCTTCACAAGCAAAAAATGGTTTCTCTGGGCCTATCTCGGTTCATTCGTGATTTTGTCGTCATTATGGTTGTCGGTACAAATTGATGTAAAGATAAATGAATGGTTTGGCGGGTTCTACGACATGATTCAAAAAGCCTTAGGAACTCCAAATGCAATCACAATGAATGAGTATTTAGATGGGCTATATAGTTTCGGTAAACTGGCCGCCTTGTGGATTATATTAGGACTTGCTACCTCATTCCTTACATCGCACTTTTTGTTTAGGTGGCGCACTTCAATGGTTGAGTTTTATCACAGTGTATATGATAAAGCGCGCACTATTGAAGGTGCATCGCAACGTGTACAAGAAGACACAATTAGATTTTCACGAATTATGGAAGGATTAGGAACAAGTTTCATTGAATCGGTCATGGTACTAATTGAGTACTTTCCATTATTGATGGGTCTATCTGTAGGCATCCCTATCATGTGGTTTGGTGAATGGTCATACGGTTTGGTTTCTGGCGCCCTTATTTGGGCAGTGGGAGGCACAGTTTTAATGATTGGGCTGGCTTGGTTATTAAGACTTGTAGGTATTGAATATGATCTACAAAAGAGGGAGGCAGCTTATCGCAAAATACTTGTTATAGCGGAGGATGACGGAAGTATCAGACCAAAATCATTAGAAGAGCTTTTTGTAGGTGTAAGAAAAATTCATTACAAAAGTTATTTGTTTTATTTGTATTTTAATATTGGAAGGCTTGCCTACCTACAAGCCAACGTTTTAGTTGGATATATTTTCCTTGCACCCGCTATAGTTGCAGGAGTTATGACTCTTGGTGTAATGCAACAAATACTTAGGGCATTTGGTAGAGTAGAGGGTTCTCTTCAATATTTATTCAATGCATGGCCAACCATCATTGAACTGGCAAGCGTCTATAAACGTTTAAGAGAGTTTGAGAGAAAAATTATTGCAATTGAATAGTTGAAATAGAAAAAATTAAACAACCGACTGGCCCATTCTAAGAACTTGACCTGAATGCAGTTTTAACTCTGGAGCCCCCTCTGGAAGAAGCATAATTACCGTTGAGCCCATATTAAAGCGACCTAGCTCATCTCCTTTATTAAGTTCAAATTCCTTATCAATGTAGTCAAAAGACTTAACATACTTGCCATATGGAGGTGTTATTTGTCCCTGCCAAGAGGTTTGTATAGAACCAACAAAAATTGCCCCTACTAGAACAAATACAACTTCTCCAAAAGAGGCCTCAAAGCGGCAAACTAAGCGCTCATTTCGTGCAAAAATTCCGTTAATTTTGTTGACCGTTTTGTGGTTAACAGAAAACAAGTCCCCTGGTACATATCGCATGGAAACGAGCTTAGCATCAAAGGGCATATGGACTCGATGATAGTCTTTTGGTGAAAGATAGATAGTTGAAAATTGACCATTATCAAGTATTGATGCTGATTCACCTGCCAAAAGTTGAGAAACTTCAAAATGATGACCTTTGGCTTGTATGATTTGTGAATCTTTAATATAGCCAGACTGAGACACAATCCCGTCAACCGGGGCAACAACTGTAGCATTAGAAATAGGTCTTGACTTTGGCTTTAATCGTCGGGTAAAGAATTCATTAAAAGACAGATAATCCTCAACATTGGTAGTTTCAGCTTCATCTAAATTGACTTGATAATTTTTGATAAACCAACGAGTAAAACTATTCTTAATCCAGACAACTTCGATGCGCGCAAATCGAAACATCAGCTTCGACAAAAGATGCTGAGGTATCAGGTACTGAAGAAAAGTCATTTATGGAGCTTTGCTCTAATGAAGTCGACTGCAGAGTTGTATTCAATTTCAATTTTTTCGGCTTCATTTCTGCCTTTATACTCGATATTACCGTTATCAGCATGGGTATCGCTAATAACTATACGGTGAGGTATGCCCAATAGTTCAGAATCAGCGAACATGATGCCTGCACGCTCTTTGCGATTATCAAGCAGAACTTCTATCCCTTGCTTCAAAAACTTTTCATATAAATCATCAGCCAAATCTCGCACTCTGCTTGATTTATTGTAATTAATTGGAACGATAACAAGTTGGAAAGGGGCAATCGCTTCAGGAAAGATGATTCCCTTATCATCGTGATTTTGTTCAATGCTTGCTGCAACAATACGAGTCACGCCAATACCGTAACAGCCCATATTCATATTGACTGCTCTGCCATTTTCTCCGATAACTTTGGCATTCATTGCGTCTGAATATTTTGTACCTAATTGAAAGATATGGCCGACCTCAATGCCACGCTTAATTTCAAGCTTGCCTTTACCGTCGGGTGAAGGATCTCCTGCAACAACATTACGCAGATCTGCTTCCACAAAGCCGGCTACATCACGTTTCCAATTCACACCTTTTAAGTGCTTACTGTCCTCATTAGCACCACAAACAAAATCAGATAAACCAGCTGCTGCATAGTCCACAATAATCGGAATTGAAAGCCCTACTAGACCTATAGAACCAACTGAACATCCTAATTTTTTGCGAATTTTTTCCTCATCAGCCATTTGTAGTGGTTGCTTGACACCTTTAACTTTTGCAGCTTTGACTTCATTTAATTCGTGGTCCCCTCGCAACACTAGAGCAATGAGTGTGTCGCTTTCACCTTCTACTAGTAGTGTTTTGACTGTCGATTGTGGCTTTATATCAAGTAGCTTACAAACGTCATCTATTGTTTTGACGCCTGGGGTTTCAGCCACTGTCAGTTCTTCTTTTGGAGATTCAGGATCAACAACTTTCTGGGTTTCTGCTCTTTCCAGATTGGCAGCATAGTCTGACCCATCTGAGAAACAAATTGCGTCTTCACCAGAATCTGCCAAAACATGAAATTCATGGGAACTATCGCCACCAATAGGCCCGGAGTCAGCTAAAACTACTCTATATTCAAGTCCAAGTCTATCAAAAATATTGCAATAAGTTTTATGCATAACTTGATAAGTTTCACCAAGCGAAGTCTCATCAATGTGAAACGAGTAAGCGTCTTTCATTATAAATTCACGTGATCTCATGACACCAAAACGTGGTCGAATCTCGTCGCGAAATTTTGTTTGTATTTGATAGAAATTTATCGGCAGCTGTTTGTAGCTCTTAAGGTACTGCTTGGCAATATTTGTAATAACTTCTTCGTGGGTTGGACCCATACAAAAATCCCTGTTGTGTCTGTCTTGAAAGCGAAGCAATTCTGGTCCATATTCTTCCCATCTCTCTGATTCCTGCCATAGTTCTGCTGGTTGTGCAACAGGCATCAATAATTCTTGAGCCAAAGACTTGTTCATTTCCTCACGGATAATTTTCTCAATTTTTTGGATAACTCTGAGACCTATTGGAAGATATGAGTACAGACCCGAAGCTAGCTTTGAGATTAAACCTGCTCGTATCATTAACTGATGGGAAATGATTTTTGCATCATTAGGCAGTTCTTTGACGGTAGGGATTAATAAATCGCTGCTTTTCATATAAAATATGGCAATAATAACAATAAATGCTTTGATTTTACCTAATGCCTGATTTCCAAACTTTATTAATTTGGGTTATTCCTGTGCTATTGGCCATCACTCTTCATGAAGCTGCACATGGTTGGACAGCCAGTAAGTTCGGAGATCATACTGCCAGAATGATGGGTAGAGTAACCCTTAATCCTGTCAAACATATTGACCCGGTTGGAACGATTATAGTGCCCCTAGCATTATTGATAATGTCTACTGGATTTATTTTTGGATGGGCAAAGCCGGTTCCGATTAATTTTAATGCCCTTAGGTCGCCCAAGTCTGGCATGATTTGGGTTGCCCTTGCAGGACCAGGAGCAAACCTTATAATGGCGATCGGTTGGTTATTTGTTGCCATCCTCTCGTTCAATAACAATATACCCATTATGCTAAAAATGGCAGGTGCTGGTATTTTTATTAATATTTTGCTGGCGGTTTTTAATCTATTACCGATTCCTCCTCTAGATGGATCTCGAGTAATTAGTGCGCTACTACCAAACCCACTTGCCTATAAATACAATCAACTTGAACGATTCGGCTTTGTTATTCTGATTGGCCTGATGTTTATTGGGGGTTTTAGTTATATAGTTTGGCCAATTGTTGGACTAGCTTTAAACTCACTATCAGTACTTTCTGGCCTTAATTTAATTAGCTTGATGAGCTATGTATTTTCCTAAGAGAACAAGTAATTTCATGATTTTTCCTAGCTCAGTAAATTTAAGAGAGTTTTTCATTTAACAGTTGATTAACTTGCTTTGGATTAGCTTTGCCTTGAGTTTGTTTCATTACTTGACCAACAAAAAAACCTAACATTTTCGTATTGCCAGACTTAAATTGCTCAACTTGAGAACTATTATTGGCAAGAACTTTATCGATAATGGATTCAATAGCAGTAATGTCAGTCATCTGTTTTAAGCCTTGACTTTCTATAACCTCATCTGCACTTCCTTGGCCTTTCCACATAGCCTTAAAAACATCTTTTGCAATTTTTCCAGAAATCGTTTCATCTTCAATTCTCTTAACTAAACCAGACAGTTCTATAGCGGATATAGGAGAATCTTTAATATCCATTTGATTTTTGTTAAGTGCCGCTGAAAGCTCACCCATCACCCAATTCGCGGAAAGTTTTGCATCTGTGTCTTCGGAAAGCATCGACTCAAAGAAATCAGCAAAAGCCTTTTGCGATGTTAAGTTTTCGGCATCATAAGTGCTCAGGCTAAATTCTCTAATAAACCTGGATTTTTTTTCTGTCGGCAGTTCAGGTAAAGTAGTTTTAATTTGTGTAAGCAATGCATCATCAATTTCAACTGGCAACAAATCGGGATCTGGAAAATATCTATAATCGTTCGCCTCTTCTTTAGAACGCATTGATCGTGTTTCATTCTTCATGTCATCGTAAAGCCTAGTTTCCTGAACAACTTCTTCCCCATCTTCTAAAACATCTTGTTGTCTCTGAACCTCTAAATTAATCGCTTTTTCAAGGAACTTAAAAGAGTTAATATTTTTTAATTCGGTCCGTGTACCTAGCTCTTTCGCTCCCTTTTTTCTTATTGATACATTGGCATCACATCGAAAAGATCCTTCCTGCATATTGCCATCACAAATACCTATATACTGCACCAAGGAGTGAACTTTTTTTGCATAAGCAA
>Ga0208524_1001451_pt1 | contig 11138 bp, 9 predicted proteins | sample ETNtaG_28_FD_185779 | JGI IMG/M metagenome (GOLD analysis project Ga0208524, IMG submission 185779) | Marine microbial and viral communities from oxygen minimum zone, Eastern Pacific Ocean - ETNP201406SV61 (SPAdes) (version 2) | ecosystem: Environmental > Aquatic > Marine > Oceanic ... | reverse complement strand
CTTTACCCTCCATGGCCCATGGGCCCAGAGCTGAGGGCTTATGTAATACATGACCGGTATGTTTCTTCTTTTTGCCGCTTTCGCAAGGTAGAAATTAAAACCTGCGTAATCAAGCAATATGACCAGTTCAGGTTTCTCTTTATCAAAAAAGCGGGTGCAATCTTTAAATACATTCCATAATCCTGGAATCTTTTTCAGAGTATGCAGCCACATGACAGAACGTGAGCTCATGTCATGAATACAATTCATACCTGCCCCAACCATTCTATTCCTGCCTAAACCGTGGAACTTGATGGACGGATTTTTCTTGCGTATCTCACGTATGAGGTTTGAACCGTGAATGTCACCGGATGTCTCACCGGCACTTATAAATATTCTTTTAGTTTCCAAGGTATAGGATAATTAGATTTATAGGAAGTAATATTGGCGAGAACATCCATGCTATTATTGATGAAAAAGAGGTATCTATGCAGAATATTCCGTATTTTACGTCAAGGGCAAACGCTGTCAGGCATGAAACCGGAAACACAACACATGGCACCAGGATCAGATAGAAGAAAAGTGTATAATCCTCATAGAGAAGGCCATGTGCGAATATTATATTCGAAACAAAAAATATTAAGGCAAATAGAACACACAGCCTAATCTTCGAATAAAAATAGCATGCGGCCGTTAACGGTAATGAAAGTATGGATAAGATTATTAGTGATGTCATCTCGTAAAAGCTCAGTCACTAAGTCACCAAGACACAAAGAAAAGAATATTTAAAAATAGTCCTCTTGGTGCATTTGTGTCTTCGTGGCGAAAATGTCCTTTTATCTATAAAACAGTAGAAAAATAAATACAAAGTATCCTGCAGTCAGCAGGCAGCCTTCAAGCCTGTTAACCCTCAGACTGCCTCTTATCATTGGTATTAAGGCTACAGAGAAAAGCAGCATTACCGGGAATTCAAAGAAGAGAGTCTCTCTTGCCACATTTAATGGCTTTACCAATGCTACTGATCCTATGACCATGAGTATATTGAAAATATTACTCCCGATCACATTCCCTACACATATATCCGCCTCTTTTCTAAGGATACTTACCACTGATGTTGCCATTTCCGGTACTGAGGTACCAAAGGCAACCACTGTCAGGCCGATTAACATTTCGCTCACTCCCAGCCTTCCTGCTATAAAGATTGCTGATTTAACTAATATATGCGAACCGATTAAGAGACATGTTAATCCAATTAAAATATACAATACATTATGTAATAAGTACTTTCTTCCTGCCGGGCTTTGTTTGTCTGTGCTCTCCGTTATGCATGTTTTACCATCCGCGTTATCAGTTGAATTGCCTGATTTCCTCTTTGAACTTATAGTATTATAAACTTGATAACTTACAAAAATTATAATCCCTGTGAAAAGAATCATACCATCAATAAGCCCAATCTTTTTATCTATTGCCATAATATAGAGAGCGGCTGAGATTGCAATCATCAATGGCAATTCCCTTTTCATAATGATTTTTTCGACCTGTAAGGGAAGTACTATCGCGGAAATACCAAGGATTAGACCGATATTAGCTATGTTACTTCCGATTATGTTCCCGATCGCTATATCATTAGACCCTTTTATAGATGCGGTTAAACTGACTGCTAATTCAGGGCTGGAAGTGCCAAAGGCAACAACTGTTAGACCTATTACGATAGGCTTTATTCCCAGATCACGTGATAGCTTTGATGATCCCTTTACCAGCCATTCGGCTCCAAAGTAAACGCCCGTAATCCCTGCAATAAACAGGATATATTGGATTAACAAAATTTAATTCCTCGTGGCTCTGTTTTTAAAGTAAACCCCCATTGGTTCCTCTTTTGAAAAAAGGGGAGAGAAGGGTATCAGGTGAAAGTATAATGACTTGAATTTTTCCGTCAAATATAAAAAACGTTGCACCTCCTCATCGCGGTGACCATGCCGAACTGGTATTGAGCGTAGATAGATTAACTTAGTAAGCGCTCTCGGCCTAGGCTCAAACCGTGTTTATTGTGGTGCTTTTGGTAGTAAATGACCGATTATACTCGCTTAGAAAAAAAATTTAAAAAAAAATCAAAAAAGCTGTTGACATCTTATGGGAAATGTATAAAATAGTCTAAATTGAGACTCAATCTCAATAAGAAGCATAGCGTTTATTTAAGCTTTCTCTTGCATATTACCCTGAGAGCTTACATAAAGACCTAAAGAAAAATTACTTTTTTTTGTCTATTGGATGAGATTGAGTCTCAAACAATGTTGTCAGGTTTTCTACTTATTTAGAAAGGGGTTCATTATGAAAAAGTATGTTATTGCGTTTATTATTTTCATGTTTTTTTGCCCTTTTCTTTGCACCAAGATTATTTATGGAGCAGAAAGTAACGAGGATCTCAGTGCTAAGGTAGAAGCTATGGAAAAAATGCTTATAGAGTTGAGGGGACAACTCAAACAACAGGCAGAAGTCAATAAAACAGAGCAAAAAGAAGAGCTTCAGGCATTAATAAGGGATGAGGTTAGAGGCTTGGTTCCCGGAGAGGATTACTGGACAGAAAAAGCTCAGGAACTCGGGGAAAAAGGTCCAATAGATAAATTTAACTTTGGACTCCTGATTGAGTCCGGAGTGGTTGACCGTGATCAGAATGCAAATGGTGAAGACGAAAACGATATCTCCCTGACTACGGTTTCGTTGAGTATCGAGGCAATTGTCAACAAATGGGTGTCAGGTGAAACGAACTTCTTGTATGAAGATCCTGGCTTCAGTGATGATGATGCTAGCCTTGATGTAGAAGAGGGCTTCATCACTATAGGCAACTTGGATGAATTTCCGTTCTATGCGAAAGTCGGTAATTTTTATGTTCCATATGGGGCGGTGCTGACTCATTTCCCTGATGATCCGCTAATGGATGTGCCGGTAACGCTGGCCTTTGGTGAACTCAATGAAAGAGCGCTGCTGGCCGGTTTTGAGAAATGGGGACTCAGTCTTTCCGCCTATGTATTCAACGGATCTGTGGAAAAAAAATTCGATGATGCAGATGCGATTGATTCCTTTGGTTTTGATGCCAATTATACATATGAAAGCGAACCGAATGAACTGGCCATTCAGGTCGGGGCCTCCTATTTGTCAAATCTGGCGGATACAAACGGTATCAGTGGTGTGGTACCAGGTACACTGGAGAGATTGGTGGACGGCTGGGCAGCTTATCTTTCCTCAAGCTGGGGGAAGTTCTTCTTGGACGCTGAATATATGGGTGCGCTGGACGAATTCCGTAGTGGTGAGTTGGCTGACAAAAACAATATGGAAGCCGAGCCTTCAGTTTGGAACATCGAATTTGGTTTAAATCACGACTGGTGGCGCAATTTAGAGGTGGCATTTAAAATTGCCGGCTCTGATGAGGCTGAAAACCTTAGCATTCCAGGAACTCGTTTTGGGGTGGTCCTGAATCAGGAAATCTTCGACAACACTATTTGGTCCGCTGGTTATCTCAACGATGATTTTGAAAAAGATATTTTTGACAACAGTACAGAAGATCAACGTTCAACTTTGTTCACTCAGATTGCAATTGAATTGTAACCATAAAAAGAATATTTAATTGCGTTTAGCCACCCTTTCAAAAAGAAGGAAACCTGTTTTTAGAAATATATATTAATTTTTTAATAAGGAGGTTTAAATGGAATTTGCGACAGAAATAGAAGTAGCGGCAGATATTATCTGGATTCGCCTCCATGCTAATGGCGAGATGATGCTCAGCAGATTGAAATCTTTGCTGAGGATGGAGAAGTCTCTCTTTTATCAAGGTATTGGCTGGCTCGCAAAAGAGGGCAAGATATCCATAACGAAGTCAGGATGGAGTAAAAAGATATGTCTGCGTGGTTGATTAATTATTGATTGCTTTTTACCTTTTTTATAGAGGAGGGGAAATAATATGTCCGTATTAATAGTTGGTGGAGACCACCTTGGCAGTATACCAAAAGAATTGAAAAAAATTGGCGCAGACGATATCAGGCATGTGAGCGGCAGAAACAGAAACGTCATTAAGAGGGGCATGCCTATGGCAATGGACCTGATAATAGTATTGCATGATTTTATTAACCACAATCTGGCAAATGTAACCAAAAAACAGGCTAAGGAGTGTAATATTCCCATTATCTTTGCAAAACGATCATGGTCATCTATTTACAAAAAATTACCACATCATCTAACGAATAATTAAACTTAATTGTGTAGCACTAAAGTTTATATTATTCTTGGTCTCTGCTTTATCTCTTTCATATCATTGACTTTGTTTGAAATGTGAACAGGAGTTGTAACGTTTTTTATGTTTGACGGAAAAATTCAAGTCATTATACTTTCACCTGATACACACATCTTCCTTCTTCTTAAGAGAAACAAGGGTGTATTATTTTAATAACAGAACCACGGGGAATTAAATTTTGTTAATTCAATCTATCCTGTTTATTGCAGGGATTACGGGTGTTTACTTTGGCGACGAAGGCCGGGAGCAGGAATTAACACTATTCAAAAAGGCGGCATTGAGCATGGGAACAGTCTTCGAGGTCTCTGTCTATGTTGCAAACAAATATGAAGCTGAAGAAGCATTCAATGATGTATTCAAAGAGATAAACAGGCTTGATTACCTGATGAGCAATTATAAAGAGGAGAGCGAGCTGTCAAAAGTTAATAAAAATGCCGCATCGGAACCAACCACCTGTGACAACGAGCTTGCTTACGTGATAGAACAATCCCTACAGTATAGTGATATAACTGATGGCGCCTTCGATATTACAATCGGCCCTCTCATGAAAAAGTGGGGATTTTTCAAGGAGCAGGGAAGAGTTCCAAATAAAGAAGAACTGAAATCAGTGCTCGAATCAGTCTCTTTTAAAAACATTGTTATCGGTGAAGAAGTTAAGAAGTCACTCTTCCGTGACCCGAGTATTCTAAAGACTATATCCTTCAAGCATTCCGGTACGCAGATTGATCTGGGCGGAATTGGAAAGGGCTATGCGGTTGATATGGCAATCAGGGTACTTAAAGGAAACGGAATAAATTCTGCACTCATAAACTTCGCTGGAAATATTTATGCTTATGGAACACCGCCGGGGAAAGATTCATGGGTTATAGGTCTGCAACACCCGCGTAAGAGCGAGTGGCTCCTTGGTTCATTCGAGATTAGAGATAAAGCCGTATCTACTTCCGGTGACTACGAAAAATTCTTTACTATTGATGGCGAGCGATATTCACACATAATCGATCCTAGGACCGGCAGCCCGGTTAAGGGTATCGTTTGCGTAACAATAGTTACAGACAATGCGACCAGGGCAGACGCACTCTCCACAGGAGTATTTGTCCTTGGATTGGATAAGGGCATGGACTTAATTGAAAAGCTGTCTGATGTTGAAGGTATTATTATCTATGAGGATGCTGATTCCAGATTATCCACCGAAACCTCCGGTGGAATGGAGGCACTTTTCAGAAGAAACATCAAAGATTCCCCGGAAGGAATAGAATCAGGCGTAATTATGTCGGGCAGTTAGGCTTTCCGAGGAAATACTTTCATTAACGATAACATCTCTTTTACATCAATTCGCCTTTCCCATTACCTTTACATATCACGACACTTATTCTCATAATCCCTTAAAACCAGGGGGTTGAGGATAGTAACCATAATATTGTTTTTTATTTATTTGAAAGATTATGTTCATTTGCTTTAATATCAATACAAGCAGACTTCCCGTTTAAATAATTTGATTAAACGTAACATATAAGGAAATAAGATGCCTTTTTCAAGCCCGATGATGAAACAATATATGAGTATAAAGAAGAAAAATGAGGACGCACTGTTGTTTTTCCGCATGGGGGATTTTTATGAGATGTTTTATGATGACGCTAGGGTTGCGGCAAAGGTTTTGGGTATTACATTGACTTCAAGGTCCAAGGGGGAAAAGGCCGTACCCATGGCCGGTATACCTCATCATGCAGCCGGGTCTTATATTCCCAAGCTGATAAAGGCAGGGTATAAGGTTGCTGTTTGTGAACAGATGCAGAATGGCGCTGAAAAAAGTGATTCTAAATCAGGTGCGAAGGGAATAGTTGATAGGGATGTAGTAAGGGTTATCACTCCCGGCACACTTACTGAAGATGAAATGCTGGAGGATAAAGACAACAACTATCTTTTATCTCTTTTTCTTAATGACGACAAAATCGGTTTGTCCTGGGTAGACATTTCGACCGGGAAATTTATGGTACAGGATATTAACAAGAGTTGTTTACTGGATGAATTGAGCAGGATAAATCCGTCTGAGTGTGTATTACCCGAAAATTTTACTTTTAATGAGTTTGATCTTTCGGAAAGAATATCTACAGATTTTGATGCAATGGTTACGCGTCGTGCAGACTGGGAATTTTCACGCGAGACGGCATATCAGAAACTTACTAACCATTTCAACACTTCTTCGCTGGAGGGGTTTGGATGTGAGGATATCGGGCCATCTCTGAGCGCGGCGGGCGCTTTGATTAACTACCTCAACGAAACACAGAAGACTTCCCTTCCGCACATTAATAAGATTGAGAAGTATTCAAGCCAGAATTGCCTGATCCTGGACCATTCCACACAGCAAAGCCTGGAACTGGTCAAGACTGCGAGGACACACCAGAAGGAAGGTTCATTATTGAGCGTAATAGACCGGACGAAGACCCCTATGGGGGGGAGGTTGATAAAGGGCTGGCTGGTAAGCCCGCTTTGTGTATCCGGGGATATAAAGGTCAGGCAGGATGGTGTTGAAGAGTTATATAATAATAAAAACCAGTGCAGGGAGATTCGTGAGCTTTTGGGTGATGTGTATGACATTGAAAGGATATCAGCGAAGATCAGCTTCGGCCGTGCCAATGCAAGAGACCTTATCTCTCTGAAACAATCGCTGTCTCTCCTGCCAAAATTAAAGTCAGCGGTTTCTGTCTGCAATTCGTCTATCCTGAAATTGTGCCATGAGGCATTGGATGTTTTAGAAGAGGTAAGGGTGCTTATAAGTACTGCCATAGTGCCTGAGCCGCCGCAGTCTATTCGTGACGGTGGGATTATACAGGAAGGTTATGATCATGACTTGGATGAGTTGAGGAATATCAGTAAAAATGGGAAAAGCTGGATTGCCGGTTTTCAGTCGCAGGAAACAGACAGGACTGGTATAAGTTCCCTAAAGGTAGGGTACAATAAAGTTTTTGGATATTATATTGAGATCACTAATGTGCACAAAGAGAGAGTTCCGGAAACGTATATTCGCAAGCAGACCCTTAAGCATGCCGAAAGGTATATTACTCCGGAACTAAAGGAGTATGAGACAAAGGTGCTTACCGCAGATGAACGTGCGAAGGAGTTGGAGTATGAAGCTTTCCAGAAGATCAGGGAGGAGGTTAGTACCTATACCGAACGTTTACAGAAGACGGCTGATGTTATTGCTCACCTGGACGGTCTTTCGACACTTGCGAATATTGCAACCGAGAACGGATATACAAGGCCTGAAATAGCAGAAGGGCCTTGTCTCAGGATTATTGATGGAAGACATCCCGTCCTTGATAAAACATTAATGGCTGAGAAGTTTGTACCTAATGATATTGATATTAACGGGACAGATAAACAGATCATGGTCATTACCGGGCCTAACATGGCAGGGAAGAGCACGTATATTCGCCAGGTTGCTCTGCTTGTGCTCATGGCGCAGATGGGCAGTTTTATTCCGGCGAAAGAGGCGACGATAGGGGTTGTTGATCGTATATTTACCAGAGTGGGGGCAATGGACGAACTGGCGAGAGGCCAGAGTACATTTATGGTGGAGATGAATGAGGCGGCGAATATATTAAATAATGCGACAGAACGCAGCCTGATAATACTTGACGAGGTTGGCCGGGGCACCAGTACATTTGATGGTGTAAGTATTGCATGGGCATTGACAGAATATATTTATGAGCACCTTAAGTCCAGGACACTGTTTGCCACTCATTATCACGAACTTACCGAACTGGCTCTACTCTTTCCGGGCATCAGGAACTACAACATTGCAGTAAGGGAGTGGGAAGATGAGATAGTCTTTCTTAGAAAGATTGTTGAGGGTGGTGCCGATAAAAGTTATGGTATTCATGTCGCAAGACTGGCCGGAATGCCCGGTGAGGTGATTCAAAGGGCGAAGGTGATACTTGCCAATCTTGAGGCTGAGACACTGGACGTGGACGGCAAACCCAAATTTGCAACTATCAAGAAGGAAAAAGAAGATAAGCCAAAACAACTGCCTCTCTTTAATCTGCCTCAGAACGTGGTGATTGAAGAGTTAAAGAACCTTGACACGTCGAAAATCACACCAATCGAAGCGCTCAATAAACTTCACGAGCTGAAAGATAAATTGGAAGAATAGACACAATTCTGGACGCGGATAAGCGCAGATTTTTATGATAAAAGAGATTAAGGTACCGTTTTTATCTGTGTTCATCTGCGCCTATCTGTGTCCAATTAGTTTAATATGAAGATTGAATCATTCACAATCCCAAAGAATAATAGAGAGATATTCATAAAGCCCGCCTATGAAGACATTCCGGGATTAATTGATTTAAATAAGGAAAGATTTAGATCCTACGGTTTTGACATAAACGGCATACCTTTTTCTGAATTTCGTGAACGGGTTAGATCAGAGACGTTAAAAAAGGCCGGGGAATATACTGAAGGGATAAAATCATTCTGTTCAAGACTGAATATAGCAGGCACAGAGAATTTGCCTTGTATTGATGACACTTATAAATCCGGAAGGAACATAATAGCAACCGGACACTCCCCTATACTTGCACACCCGGGCGTGATGATAAAGCATGGCCTCGTAAACAGTATTGCGAAAAAGGTGAAAGCTATCGGGATAAATATAGTGGTTGATAATGACGCCTGTCATGACGATTGTTTAAACATTCCGGACATAAACGGCCCGGACTCCTCTGTGGAAAGGGTAGAATTCCTCCCAAGTCCATACAATCTATACAATCTTGCCTTCGAAGATATCAGATATACAGATTCAACTCAACTGACGGCCTTTAAAGAGAGTGTTTTAAAGGTCCTGCACAGTCCTGATATGAAGAAGACGTTTGAGGATTTTATGAATCCGGTAATAAGCCTATCCAAAGAGACTCTGGGATTCACTGATCTGTTTACCTGTGCAAGGCATGCGTTCTTATTGAAATTTGGAATCGGTAATTTAGAGGTTCCTGTCTCTCTTATAAGCGAGACAGAACCTTTCCTGAATTTCTTTCTGTGCATAACGGCAAATGCGAGGAGTTTTGTGAATATATATAATGCAAAGCTGGCGGAATATCGCAGACTGAAGAAGATAAGTTCCAGGGCTAATCCCCTGCCTGATCTGATGGAAAAAGGATATGTGGTGGAGCTGCCATTCTGGATATGGAGTGAGGGTGAATCACGAAAGAGTCTTTATGCATCTGTAGCAGACAACAGGCGTATAAGCATAATATGCGAGGATAAGATAGTTGATTATTTTGATTTTGGTGGAGATGATAATTTATCATGTAATTCGTCAGAAAATATAAGTAGGTTGAGAGATTTGATAAGTAAGGGCATAAAGATCCGTCCGAAGGCTATAGTTAACACTATGTACTCAAGAATGTTCTTCTCTGACCTCTTTATTCACGGGATTGGCGGGGCAAAGTATGATTTGATTACAGACGAAATCATAAGGGAGTTCTTTGGTGTGGAACCTCCAGCGTATGCAACCGTTTCGGCGACCCTGCATCTGCCGTATAAACCATTTAATATTTCTAGTGATGATGTTACAGCGCTGAAGCACACCATCAAAGACATGGGATATAATCCGGACAAATACGCTTCCGGGGAGGTCATGGAAGACTCCGGGATGATGTCTATGGTAAGCGAAAAGAGAGAGCTGATAGATAAAGAGGCCCACAATAGTGAAGAAAAGCACCGCGCCTTTGAGAGGCTGAAAGAGCTCAATGATCTGATGAAGGAGAAGATCAGGCCATTGATTGAAGAGAGGGAAAAGGAACTGGAAGATTTAGAAAAGAAACTAATGTATAATTCTATTGTAACCAACAGGGAATATCCCTTCTGTATCTACCCAGAATCAATGCTGGGGGAGTTGTTTACTTTTGATAAGAATAATATATAATTTAGTAAAAATATTATCCATTTTTTCATTAGAAAATGAGGGAAAAATGAAAAATGATTACAACATTAAAGAAAAAGGAGAGAAATTGTGGAACCGGTAAATGTCTTTCTTAACGTAGAAACTGATGGTGAGGCCCTGGGGCAGATAGTGATTGAATTACGCACGGATATTGTTCCCATTACAGCGGAGAATTTTCGAGCCTTGTGTACGGGAGAAAAAGGGTACGGGTACAAGGACAGTACGTTTCACAGAATCATTCCCGATTTTATGATCCAGGGCGGTGATTTTACGAATCATAACGGGACAGGCGGCAAGTCGATCTACGGATCAAAATTTGAAGATGAGAACTTTGAACTCAAACACACCGAGCCGGGACTTTTGTCCATGGCAAACGCAGGTCCCAGCACAAACGGTTCACAATTTTTTATCACCACAGCTATTACCTCATGGCTTGACGACAAGCATGTGGTCTTTGGGAAGGTGACAGAGGGTATGGATATAGTCAGGAAAATAGAGGCCCTGGGATCACGAGAAGGCGAACCATCGAAACAGGTCACCATTAGCGACTGCGGCGAACTGTCGCAGGAATAACTTATTAATTAAGGACGGATTTGTTAATGATTGATAATAAAGATTGCTGCGATCATGGAGATCATATCCATAATCAGGAAGTCAAGATAGATTATCCCTGCGAATGGTCTTACAAGATTATCGGGAGTGGTAAAGAGTCTGTGCATAACGCGGTAGCCTGCATAATAGAGGACAGGGAATATCATATTAACGATTCCAATACCAGCAAGACGGGGAAATACCGGAGCTTTGATGTGAAAGTTGTCGTAAGCGATGAGGCATATCGTAATAATATCTATCAGGCACTCAAGGGGCATGACGATATAAAATTTGTGTTTTAAAACACTTCGACTTTGCTTTCGGAACAGAATATAAAATGAGTAA
>Ga0208524_1001434_pt1 | contig 11243 bp, 14 predicted proteins | sample ETNtaG_28_FD_185779 | JGI IMG/M metagenome (GOLD analysis project Ga0208524, IMG submission 185779) | Marine microbial and viral communities from oxygen minimum zone, Eastern Pacific Ocean - ETNP201406SV61 (SPAdes) (version 2) | ecosystem: Environmental > Aquatic > Marine > Oceanic ... | reverse complement strand
TTCCGCCGCAAGTATTGTCCCATCGCTTAAACCAATCCTTTATGTAAATACCTTAAGGCCCTGCGCACAGGCTGAATTGTATATATTGTATGACATAATGACATATATATTAGTGTTCACTTAGGGATATGCGCCGCGCCGAGAAACTCGACATGCACACGAGCATAGAGCAGATCAGACATGTTTGAGTATATTTCATGCCTATACGTATTACAAATATCAAAAAAGATGCTACACTTTGTGCGTGGAGCTGCTTACGTAGCTGGTATTGGGACCACACATCCCAGCGCGTATTAACTATCAGGTGGGGTACTCTCTAATAGGGTGGGAGTGAATTTAGGGGTATTGCGTATCCCAAATATTGTATTGGGTAATCATCCTGATGCTTCTGTAATAGCTTGTTTGGATCGGGGGTTGTGAATAGCTGTTACTATCTATGAAGAACTGTTATAGGTACATTTTTGTATGAAAAATGGTACCAAGCATCCCCATGTATTATATTATATAGTATGTCTTTGAGCGAGTAGACAGAATCGAACTGACGTCACCAGCTTGGAAGGCTGGGGTATTACCGCTATACGATACTCGCAATGTGACCTAATGCACTCAACGGAGCCATCCAAGCATTAGGTCTATCCGGATGGAGGACATCAATTCATGAATAGATGTGTGGATCGGCTGCTCCGAGGGTTTATCCTATCGTACCTGTATCTAGAATGTAGATGGTACCTGCGGAGCTAGCCGAATACTTTGTTATCCGCTCATTATCCTATTGGCCGGCTGTTTTCGCTAGCGAAAACGGCGTTGCATAGGGGAGGATTGTATAAGACCGATTGGAATCCTGCTACTCATAAATGCGGTAGCTTCGGGCCGGCGCTCGCGCGATCGCTTGCGGTCGCCTGTCATGCGAGTATTTTTATAACCCAAACGAGCGTAGCAAGACATGTATAAAATGCCAACATAAACAGTAGTGCTGATATGATGTTGCTCCAAGGGTTGTACTCATGTATCTTTCTCAGCCAAACTGGGATCATTGTACACCACTCCGTAGCTGATCTTTGAAATCTTCAGGTATTCCCCCACAATCATCACATACGAATATAGGAATAGATAATACCTGTTCCTGTCCATCTGGGGATATGAGTGCAGATAACTTCTTCATCCTGACCACTTGCTTAAAATTTAAGGCTCCGCAGTCCGGGCACTCTATATCAGTTAGATCATTTGGATCTACATTGACACGTTGTTGCATTGGTTGTTGCATATAAAACCTCTAGTCGTTTAATAATTGTTTTGAGCCACGCTCTCCATACAGATCCCAGACCTGCGGACCTTTTTGTCTCTCAGACTCTACTGTTATAACGCCCTTTACTGCGTCTACTGAAAAGATCTGATCACCTGTAAGCTTGTATATTTCATTGAGAGCTGCAGTTAATGAAGTGAGTATTACCTGCTCTTCAAAGCCACCTGTTAGTGCCTCATCTGTGAGCACCCACCTATCACCTGGTGGCTGTCGCTCTGCCATTATTTTTATTGCCATTGTTGTCTCCTATAACCTTATTCTATTTTATGCGCCAAAAACTTTCCAAAGTTTATCAACGATCAAAGCCAAGAATCCTGCGCCTATGACGCCTCTCCACTTAGTCGTATTCTCTCTAAATTGAGTGTTTTGTTTAGTTTCTGCCCATAACCCTTCATTCGGATTAAATAAATTTTCTTTAATGAAACTTAACGATTCATCTGTTTTAGTATGAGCCTTGTCCATACATGTTCTCACACCGTCTATTTTTTTATCTAGCTCATCTAATCTGTAGTGTACTAATTCCAAATCTTGTTTGTCCTTAATGTTCATGATTTAATCCTTGTTTGATAGGTCACCGATTTAAACCCCGTACAGTACGTTGTATCAGAGAGCGTCTATTCTAGTATAAGTATTTAGCTCATTATTTTTGAAGGAATTTTTTGTTTAATTCTTTAGCTAATTCTATAACTTTTGTGGGATCAATCATTGAAGCATCTTTGCCGTACATCTTTTTAAAATCATCTGATGTGCTTCTACGTTCATAACCTTCAGAGATGAAGAATGAAAGTACCTCAATACCAGCCATACGCATCTTTTCAACTTCGGTTCTTGTGTGTTTCACACCTGTATGACCTGAGTAGTAAATGTTGTCGTCAGAGTAGTAAGGCATTCCATCAGAGTAATTTAAGAAGAAAGCATCACGACCGGTGGCATCTTTGATAATTTGTTTTGAAAGAGCCTCGAAGCATAATCCTTCAGGAGTAGTTCCAGAAGAACGTAAATGAATCCAATATTTTCTGATGTGTGAAATCTTATTGACATTTGAATCGTACAGTACAACAACCACGGGACGTTGTTTTTTACCCGAAGAAGAAGTTGTACGCAGTGTAACCTGAACGTGGATATTCCCAGCCATCGATGCAGCTTGACAAATAGCAGCTGTTGATTTGATAGCATTCTCCAATTTATTACCGCTCATTGAGCCAGAGCCATCAATTGAAATATGAATAAAAGCATCATTATATCTTTCTGTGTATGATGTCTTGAACACACGATCATTATTGAAACCGAGCTCTGCGATAATTCTCTTATCAAGCCTACCGGAATCCTGACGTGACCATTTTGTAGTACGTTCTTCGTTACGAATCTTAAGCTTTTTACCAAGTATCTTGCCAATTACCAGACCTTTAGCAACCGCTGCTTCTGAATCAGTAGATCTGTAGTAACCTGATCTAGTCTGAATAAATGGGTAAAGTTCCCGAGTGGAATAATCAGTATTAAGCATTGCCTCTGTGAGTCTGGGTATAACAACACAATGTGTTTTTCCATCTGTTCCTGTACCAACTTCCACATTATAAGCGCCAGAATCTTCAACAGCTTTGACTGAAGCTTTTTCAGATTTAGTTAATTTGGTTTTTTTGCCTGAACCGTTAACCAGATCATTTTGTTTTTTGATAGCATTCTCAAGAGATTTAAGCTGTCCAGGAGTTAGTTCTGGCATATCAATCGAAGTACCTTCACCTGAACTATCAGGACTAAATAAATTTTCCTGATTCTCGTCTGCATCACCAGATTCACCTGAACCGTTACCCATACCTTCTGTAGATTCGTCGCCTTCGTCACCTTCAGCGCCATCACCTGCTTTAGAACCTTCTTCATCATTTTCCTCAGGAGCATCAATATTAACATGTTTTAGGATAATATCGTAAATTTTGAAAGCAACTTCAAGTGCGTCATCAGTAGTTTTGAGACGAGCAATATTCTTAAGATCAATAGCTCTGTAGATCTCACGAAGACCTGGGAGTGCATCAAGATCAGTATTTTCATTAGTAAAATTCATAATCCTGAAAATGTAGCTATCCCAGTCGAGTTCACGATGAACTGCTGATCTGAGAGCTTTATCAATGACTTTAAAATTAAAATATTTATTGTACATTGAGTGGTAATAATTTTTATACCCAGGAGCTGACTTAAAAGTCAAATAATCAATCCGACGATCTTCAACGTAGTTAAGCAGATTTTTGATCCGCTCTACACGAGTGTTCTGTACACCTCTCATCGGATCATTGTAGCTATGGTGGATCTTCCTGTTATAGCCATAATGCTTAGCAACTTTATCATTAAGTTCTTTCAACAACTCAAAATTTGTATGTACGATATGTGATCCCTCATGAAGAGCAAGCCCAACGTTTGGATCAAAATTCTTATCTGACATATTACCTGAGAGGTAAACTTTTTTACCATCAGTAAATGATTCATCAGCAGCATTATACGTCACCGGAATATCTGTCCGACTGGTAACGATATTAACAAAGTTTGCGATAGCTCTGCGATAACCTGCTAGAGCAACGACATCGCGTCCCTTGGTTGTTTCCAAATCTTCTCTCCACCACATATCCAAAGAACCGGTAAGGTTTCCTGCCCAGTAGTTCGAGTTTTGATTTATTCTTGTCATTGTAACCTCTTATTTAATGTGTTAGTAGAACTTAAGCCTTTTTCGCGACAAAGTAAAGGACTTTTTTTGCTTTTTTTCACTTTTTTTTGCGTATCCCACCGTATCTTTTAAATAGGACATTCATCTCCATCATCTCATCCCTAGTGAGGTTCTTTGCAGCCCCTGTCTTTAACATTCCAAATAAGAGGTCTATCCTTTTCACATCAGCATTATAATTTCTTGCCAACAGTTCATGATTTGGTATATCTTTGTGGCCATTCGCCCAATTATCCATTTGCATTTTAAGTATTCTCAATTTATTTTCATGTGTGTGATTTATTTCTATGTCTACATCGCCAACTTTATATTTGATAGGTTCTGAATCTAATAAACTATGCATAGCGGCTCCTTACATCCTTTTACAGTTTGGTCTGTGTTTTCCGCAGGGACGAATCTTCAATCGTTTCCCTTTCGCCGCTATGCTTACCTGTTTTATCATGATAATGTGACAAGTAATTGTCTTTTTCAATTTTTTCTTTTAAGTAATACAAATCACATCTAGCACCATCGATATATGATTTACCTTCAGAGTTTGCATCATACTCAGGTAGAGTATTGTAAGCATCATCTAATTGTCCTTCTATTGTTTCAAGTACTTTTACAATATCTGATTTATTCATTTAACTAATACTCCTCTTGCTATCATATCTGCTTCTATATCATCAACAAAATCTTTAGATTCCTTGAGTTTTACCTCTGTATTGAAATGCGTTTTCATAATTTCTCTATAGTATTTTATAGCAGCTATTTTTTGATTATTTGATAATAAATCTTCTATAGTCTCATGCATCTCTAAATTATCAACAAAGTCCCAACCTTCCTTTTCAATCTTTTTTCTTACCGTCCAAAGCTTATTTGCCTGTCTCATAATCTCAGCCCAATCACTATGATCATCTGATCCTATAGATTCCACTCTACCTAGTGCAGTTCCTAATATTTCCTTCGCAGCAATCAAATGACCTGAAAATAAGAAACTATCAGTTGGGTCAGCCGGTTCAGTATTCTCACACAAATCAACCAATAGTTGTATTCTTCTACAAATTTCTTTTTTATCTACTTTCATATTCCAGTCCATCTAATCTGACTCGTATTTTTCTTTTAATTCTTTAACAAAATATAAATTGCTATTGTACCAATCGTTATTACATTGTGGGTGTACCTTGCCATCACACATACACACTATCGCAACAGCATTTGTATCAAAACAAGAAACTTCTGCAGTTCTATCACAATTATCACATTTCCACAATACATTACCATTTTCTAATTTCTTGAAAAATAATAATTTCATTATTCATCTTCTTCATAATCTGAAACCCATATGTTGCAATTATATCTTTCTGACCATTCTGAGTGTCCATCGCATTTCCTTGTTTTAAATTGTTGTATCCAAAATGCTAATTCACTAACTTCCGGAACTTTTATCAAATGAAATACAGTATTGACGTATCCCTGTGAACGCATTTCTTTTTGTAGATACTTTGCTAATTTTTGTGTCTCTTCCACCAATGTAACCTACCATTACCATTGTCAAATGATTCCCAACTACATTTTTTCCAAATGCAAATCCACTGGTAACTATCTGTAAACTTATCAAATGGCTTCATGGCCCAGCCACAATTGCAAATTGGACTATGTTTATACCATTTCTTTACTAGCCATTTAAATAAATTCAACTAAAAATCACCTTTTGCAACCTGAAAAGCTGTTAGCCCTTCCTCACGCCACATATCAACAACTTGCTGCCTATCATCGTAAACAACTGCAACATCATTCTTATCCACATGTGTATTAAGCCATGATTTTTTAAGATCAGAATCTTTCATAAAATGTAATTTTTTACTGCTGCTATCTCTCATAACGAGCTTATCATACGGAATCTCCCACTTATTAAGCCACTCAATAGTCGCAGTCTCTGTTTGATTAGATCTTCCTGAAAAAATATAAATGTTGTATCCATTGTCCCAGTACATATTCAAAACACTGACAACAGGTTCATTTGGTACATCTAGATCGATATTATTGGGATCATACATAATGTCCCAATCAGTCTTACCATTGGAAGTTATAGCTTTATCACGTCTACGCGTGATCTCTGCAATTGTTCCATCTAAGTCAAAAATTACTGTATTTGGTTTAGTTTTTTTCAATACATCCCATCCTTTGGCTATTTTAAAACCATTCTTCTTACCGTAGTAAGCTTCTACAACGGGATCTAAACGTTCGCTAACTGCCATTTTTTTCTATCCTTTTTAATGCCTTATTATGCATCTTATTCAAAGCTTCTTTTTGTTTTATTGAGAGTTTACCTGTTCTGTCCACCTGTTGAGCTATGCTATCAAGAAAACTAATACCACCGTACTCAGTTGATTTAGCATATCTTGCCAAGATTAATTTATTCTTGACCATGTCAAGCTTATCATTAATAGTCTCTATTCGTTTGTCACGCTCCTGTACTTTAACAGGATCAGTTGAATTCATATAACGCTTCACAATACCATAAATTGCATTATGCATTTTAGGTGTAATATTTCTACCCTCCTTAATTGCAACCATCATATCACCAACAAATTTTTGATAACTATTTGTGTATGAGATATTCTCATTAGTCCTCATTGTACTAGCCTCTCCTTTTGGCCAATAATTAGTATCTTCTAAAATTGCTTGTAATTGTTGAAACTTTCGATCATAATGAAAATTCTTATGTCCTTTTTTAAGGGATGGACCTAAATATTTTTTATTTATCAATTTGTAACCTCATTTTTATTTGTTAATAGAATCTAAGCCCTTTCGACAGTTAAAGTAAAGGTTTTTTTTAGCTTTTTTTAGTCTTTTTTACTAAATTACTAGATATTTGTGCTGTTAGCAATGATTGTATTGAATAGTATAATGATGGGTTGCGCTTCAATAAATCTTTAAACTCACTCTGTCGCCATATCAGACATTCAGAGTCATGTTTGGCTATACATGTCGCAGTGGCAGATTTTTCTGTAAGAAATGACATTTCTCCTACAAATTGACCATCTTTTAACACAGCTACTTTTCTGCCATCTACTGCTACATCTACTGTCCCATTATAAATTAATACCAGCTCTTTGACAGGCTTCCCCTGAGTAATAATTTTTCTTCCAGATTTTAGTGTTATCCATCTTGCTATCTTACTAATTTTTAAATACTCAACAGGAGTCATCTTACTAAATAATGTTTCATATAACTCTGTATTCTTATCATCCATTGTAACAGGTCGTTTCTCATAAATGATTATTGCTATGTGATAAACATTAACTGCAATAAAAACAAAATTCCAATTTATTGCTAACCACATTGGTTCTACTGGAATATAAAAATTATAAAATACACTAAATAAACTTGCTAAAATCGATAATATTCTAAGATACATAATATCCTTAACTAAAAACGAAAATGCTATTAATCCAAAAGCTAAATGTCCAGCTAATACTGCTATATTCATATTGACCTCATTTACTATAACTATCACATATATAACAATAATTATAGAGTACATGAGGACTTCGTTGCGTGTAGTAATTACGCAATTGAAGTCTTTCTTTTTACTAAACGAAATGGAGATAACACTATGAAAGAAGCCATTAAACTAGTCAAGGGATACATCGATGATATGGTTCATCTATTCACATCCTTTGTGGCGGTTGGTGCCATGTCAGAAGTCCTCTTTGGCAGCGGTGTCTTCGGTGTAAATGTTATTGGAAATCTAACAGCAGTAATAGACAAATTCGGGCAGTCCGGATTTGCTGGCTTAGTTGCCTTACTATTACTAGTCGGATTGTTCCGTAAGTAAAGGAATCCAGGCGGGCACGTCATGGAATACTGTCGGCAGGTGCCCGCCGCCTTTCAATGGAAGCTATTTTCATAATTGTTTTAATAATTACAACCTTTTGGTGCTTCACTTATATTAGAAAAAATAAATGATCACCTTTGTGGAGCTGATAGGAATCGAACCTACTACCTCCGCAGTGCAAGTGCGGCGCTCTCCCAAATGAGCTACAGCCCCTAATCTCAATTAGAAATTAACTGAAATTCCTACGTTGGCATATCTTGGTGTCCCAAGAAATACTTCCGCGTTATGAGCCAAGTGATTTCCATCACCAAACCCATTATACTGACTATTATCAACTGCATCCTGAACGAATACTTCATCCAGTGCATTGAAAATATGTGCTGATACTGTCATATCAAGGCCAGCAATCTTTGGAAGCTTATATGAGGCATGAAGATCTAATCTTTCATACCCTGGAGCTTTCCAAACTTGAGCATCATCTGCTTCTCCATCGATCTCACGTGAATCAGGACTCCAATCTGCATAATTGTCATCATACATTCTGTATAGTCCTTGTATTTCTAGACCAGCAATTGGTTTTACTGTTAAACCACCAGCATAAGCTGTTTGTGGCATATCACCAACCATAAGTCCCTTAAGAGCGTATGCATAATCCGTTGAGGTCATACCAATGACTTCACCGGCTTCATTAAACTCCTGCTCTTCATACGAACCTTCTGCATCATCAACAAATTCCCATTTGCCTTTACTGAGTACAAGATCTAGATCAACCATGTCATGAAGTGCTACTTTACCTTCAACTTCCCAGCCGGAGTGATTCTGTTTAACACCCCGAAGGAAGATAAGATCAGAATCACCACTTGATCCTTGACCAGTAGATACATTTTTAACAATGTTTCTGTCAATCCACTTAGTATTATATGAACTTAGCTTGACATTAACTTTGTCGCTATTGTACTTACCACCAAATTCGAAGCTTTGATACTTCTCATTATCTGGATCTGTTGATACTGTACCATCATAGTAGATCACGTTGTCCATAATTGGCGGTTTTTGAACATATCCAGCATTAACAAATGCAGACATACGATCATCCAAATTATAAACTGCTCCACCCTTCAGCTGAAAAGTAGTAATAGCATCAGCTTCGACATAGTTGTCGATTGTTGCACCAAGAGAATCAGTATCTGCTGCAAAATGGTCCTCATAAGAGTATGTGATTGTGGACAAACCGCCCATACCATACACATTAAACTTATCAGTCGTATACTTACCCTGCGCAAATGTGCCAAACCAATCAACAGTGGTCTCATTATGATAGGCGATCTCATCACCTAACTTAACAACTTTACCGTCTTCAAAGTTATCATCAGCATAGTCTACATAGTAGTCACCGCCGAGTAGATCACGGACTTCACGTGCATGTTCTATTCCAGCAGCTCTCCAATCAATACCTACTTGGACCTCTAATTCATCACTAACATCATAGCTTAGTTTAGAAATCAAGCCGTAAGTATTCTGACGATTGATACTGTTACGAAGTATACCTGTTGACCTATTCTCTGTATCAGACCAGGCTGAATCAACGTTTGCTGAGTTTTCAGCAATTTCGCCATTCCAGTCCCAAGTCCACGGAGAACTTGCGTACCAAGCATTATCTTCTACCGCGGGGAATCTCTTCACGCTACCATAAGTTCCTGTACCACCACCGGAGCCACCGCTCCAGTATGCTACTGAACTTAACCTCATATCGTCACTTAATGACCAAAAATGGTTTAAATTGACTAGAGGTTTATGGAAAAAATTCTCTCTTTCATTTAGAGAATTTGGATCATGTCTATCAATAGTCTTTGCACCGTACATATAGTAATATTGTTTACCAGTATATGATGCATCGACTGGTGCCACGTTTTGGTTAAACAACCTACCAGCTTCATGCTCGAACTTATTACCAGCAACGTAAGCTGAATCATTGTATCCATCGATACTTCCAGCTAACTCTTGAGAATAAGTAGCAATATTTTGCTTGTATAGGTTGTGACCATGACGTTGTGGCGCACCGATAGCATACAACTCAAATCGTTGATCCTCATTCAGCTGATAGCTACTACCTAAATAGTATGCCCATGCATCTGTCCAAGTACCATCAACGAGACCATCGCCAGTCTTTCGAACAACTGTACCACTAACGGCCAGTTTATCTCCAATGAGACCAGAGTTGTAATTGAGTGTAGTCTTTATAAAACCACCCTCGCCTGCTTCTTGTTTGAACTTACCGCCCCTTTCATAAGCAGCTGGATCGGTAAGTATGTTCATAGTGCCTCCAATGGAGGGTGTTGCTAAGTTAACTGCACTTAGTCCTCTCTGCATCTGAATAGAATGAGCAGCATCAGCTACACCATCCCAGTTAGACCAGTAAACCCATCCGTTCTCCATATCATTTTGAGGAACACCATTTATCATTACTGCGACATTTCGCTGATTAAATCCACGTACGTTAATACGTGCATCACCAGCACCTCCACCCTGTTGAGTTGCATATACACTTGGCGTCATATTAAGAGACATAGGAAGATCTTGAGATCCAAGACGCATTTCCATCTCTGCTTTACCAACTGTAGTATGTGCAACGGGTGTATTTTCATCAGCCCTAGAAGCCAAGACTTCCAATGCTGACATTGTTACAGCATTAACTTCTAATATAAAATTAGATGTTGCAACAATATCATCCACCGCAACTTCTTGAGTTACAGGTGAATATCCAATAAAAGAAGCTGTAATATCATATAGTCCGGATGCACCAACATCAATAGTATAAGTACCCGATTCATCTGTGGTACTACCATTGTTTGTGCCCTCGACTACAACATTTGCTCCTTCAAGTGGTTTACCTTCATCACCAGTAACAACACCTACAACTGACTGAGCAGATAGGGTACTGAATACCAATAATGAAGTTATTAGATTATATATTTTCATTTATAATCTCCTTGTTTTCGTTAACGAAGTTAAGACGCATTTTTCTACAGGTGCGTCAACTGCCTGTCCGCAATTGTTTGTTAAATTTTGTAAATAACATCTATATTATCTATGAATATTTATTGACTTTTTGTAAACTCTATGGTATACCATATATTATAAATATCAATTATTATATTCAAAATATATATTATTTTAATTATCTATATTTATGTCTATGAGCCAGTATGTTAAAAATCCAAAAAAAGTGAAGAAAAAACCACCAAAAATTAATCCTCTTCTTAGAAAAAAAGTTAAAGCACAATACACATATCTCAAACTAGAAGTAGACTATCATGATGAAGAATTTAAAAAAGCTAAAATAGGTTTTAATAATCATTTTAAAAATGTAATCAACAAAGACAAAGAAACTGCTTTTTTTAGTGGAA
>Ga0208524_1001431_pt1 | contig 11251 bp, 12 predicted proteins | sample ETNtaG_28_FD_185779 | JGI IMG/M metagenome (GOLD analysis project Ga0208524, IMG submission 185779) | Marine microbial and viral communities from oxygen minimum zone, Eastern Pacific Ocean - ETNP201406SV61 (SPAdes) (version 2) | ecosystem: Environmental > Aquatic > Marine > Oceanic ... | reverse complement strand
AATGCCTATTAAGTTTAAGGTCCAATCTAGATTTAACCTGAATACTCGCAATAATTCAATCATTTATTATCATTTTTTATGCTGTTACCAGTATTAGTTATTTCCTATGAAAATCCCTCAATTACACGACTTACATACAGCCATAAACTACAAGTGCATTCTAACAGTTCACACCAATCTAGATTGTTTTATCATGATAATAATATCATCTGGGTCAATTTTACAAAAATATTGATCAATAGAACTTTATCCATTTATTAATAATCATTATCACAAACCAAGCCTAGTTTATAATGGAAAGTCATTTGTAACTATTTGTAACAACTATACTATAGTGGTCTGATCAATGAGAACAATGAGAAATGACTGAAATCACTTCATCTAGATTCAATCCTAATTTATACTTGGGATCTTTTAATATAATAAGAATTTAAAAGGTGTTTGCATGAAATCAAAAGTTTATTCGCTTTTAATAATCGGGACGTTAAGTTTTATTACCCAAACAGCTATTGCTGACTGTAATTTTCCCAACATGAATATCAATTTTCCCAATGGGTCAAAAGCATCCGAGCAAGATATGATTGACACTCAGAAAAAAGTCAAGACTGCTCAAAGCGGTCTGATCGCTTATAGAGAATGTCTAGATAAAGAATTAAGTTCAATATCACCAGAATTAGAAAATTACCCAGAAATTGAACGAATAAGCATTGATAGATACAACTCTTCGGTGGAGGCTGAGCAAGAACTTGCGGCATCTTGGGGTGAGTCAGTTAAAGCATTTAAGGCGAAATAATTAAGCGAAAAAACTCTTTCAATAGGATCAATGACCACAATTACAATTACCGGTGCTGCCGGACAAATTGGTTACCAGCTTGCATTTAGAATTGCATCGGGACAATTGCTGGGACCGGATCAAAAGATCAAACTAAAATTATTGGAAATACCCCCAGTGTTGGACGCATTAAAAGGTGTTGCAATGGAGCTGGATGATTGCGCATTTCCATGTTTGGAGTCCATAACAGCAACCGATGATATCTCAATTGCATTTGAACATGCCGAATATGCCTTCTTGGTGGGAGCAAAACCAAGAGGTCCAGGTATGGAGCGGAGCGATTTGCTTATTGGGAATGCTGAAATTTTTTCAACACAAGGCAAAGCAATCAACACCTATGCAAATCACAACATCAAGGTTCTAATCATTGGCAACCCAGCCAACACAAATGCCTTAATTACGATGTCCAATGCGCCTAATATAGATCCCAAATCATTTACTGCCATGACCCGACTCGATCATAATCGTGCATTGGCGCAATTGGCAAGAAAAACTCAAACACACGTTAGAGACATTAATAAACTCATTATTTGGGGAAATCATTCAACCACCCAATACCCAGATGTTCATCATACAACGATCAATGATCAAAGTGCACTTGGGCGAGTAAACCAGAATTGGATTGAAAATATTTTTATCCCAACGGTGCAAAATCGAGGTGCAGAAATTATTCAAGCAAGAGGATTATCAAGCGCGGCATCCGCAGCATCGGCTGCGATCGATCATGTTAAAGATTGGACCTTTGGTTCTGCCAACAATGATTGGGTCAGTATGGCTGTGCCCAGCGATGGTAGTTATGGAGTTGCTAAAGGCATTGTTTACTCTTTTCCTGTTATTTGCACTAATGGTTCTTATGAAATTGTCCAAGGCCTTGATATCAATGAGTTTAGCCAAGAATGTATGAACAGAACCGAAATGGAACTGCTTGGAGAACGAAAAGCCATTGAACATTTGCTCTGAAAGCTTAGAGAATCATTGTTCACTGGATTAGAATTTATCATCCTGATTTAATCAAATTGATAATTGTGAATACACTAAAATACAAATGCTTTTTTTGTTAAAAACAAAGCAAGTATCCATAAAAATGGAGTTATACTGATCTAATGGTTATAACCAGTTCAATTGCTTGGCTATTGATTTTTTTTATAGCGATTATTGTTCTGTGCTACAAAGTTGTAGAGCTCAGAATTGCGACAATAATACTTGGTATTGGGCTTCTTATTTGTACTATTTTTGGCAATGCCGCTGGTGTTATATTAGTTATTTTTTGGGTATTTTTTGTGCTGTTGCTTGCCCTCAACATACCAGAGATCAGAAGAAACTATATCAGCACACAAGTTCTTAAGTTTTACAAATCTGTGCTACCCAAAATATCGCAAACCGAGCAAGAAGCAATCGATGCAGGAAGTGTTTGGTGGGATGGAGAAATATTCAGCGGCAATCCTGATTGGGATATTTTAAGAAAAAACCCTAAACCTAAATTCTCAAAAGAAGAGCAAGCCTTCTTGGATGGCCCCGTGAATGAGATTTGTGAAATGACAAATGAGTGGAAAGCTAGTCACATAGACCATGACTTGCCTCAAGAGGTATGGGATTTTGTTAAAGCCAAAGGTTTTTTTGGCATGATCATTCCAAAAAAATATGGCGGTCTGGAATTTTCACCATTGGCTGTAGCCACCGTGATGAGTAAAGTTATTTCCCGTAGCGGACATCTAAACTCTATTATTGGTGTCCCCAATTCATTAGGCCCTGCAGAGTTATTGCTGCATTATGGAACACCTGAGCAAAGAAACGACCTGTTACCAAAACTTGCAAGTGGTGAAGAAATTCCCTGTTTCGCACTCACCGGTCCTCATGCTGGTTCTGATGCAGCAGCGATGCCAGATACCGGCATTATTTGCAAAGGTAAATTTGAAGGCAAAGAGATCATTGGTATGAAACTCAATTTCAGTAAGCGCTATATTACATTGGCACCTGTTGCTACTTTAGTGGGGTTAGCCTTCAAACTATATGATCCCAATCATTTGTTAGGAGAAAAGGAAGACTATGGTATTACTTGCGCTTTAATACCATCTACAACCAAAGACTTGGAAATAGGCAGAAGACACCTGCCTCCTGGTATTCCTTTCATGAACGGAACTATCATTGGGAAAGATATTTTTGTGCCCTTGGATTATATCATTGGAGGCACTGAGCAGGCAGGAAAAGGCTGGCGTATGCTCGTTGAATGTCTCTCGGCAGGCAGAGCCATCTCACTACCCTCAGGTGCTATGGGTGGTGCCAAAACTGGGGCATGGGTCACCGGTGCTTACACAAGAGCCAGAGAACAATTTAATGTTCCTATAGCAGAATTTGAGGGAATTACAGAACCATTAGGCAGGATAGCCGGCAACACTTATATTATTACAGCATCGCTAAACACCACCGCAATGGCAATTGGGGCTGGTGAAAAACCAGCCGTGATATCCGCAATCATGAAATACCATACAACGGAATTAGCCCGAAAAATTAGCAGGGACGCAATGGATATACATGGTGGAAAAGCCGTCATGTTGGGACCAAAAAATTATCTAGCATCATCCCACCAAGCTTCACCGGTAGCCATCACCGTGGAGGGAGCAAATATTTTAACCCGGAGCTTGATTATATTTGGACAAGGTGCATTTCGATGCCACCCTTTTGTATTGAAAGAAATTGCAGCGATTGAAGAAGAGGACCGTGACGAATCATTAGAGCAATTTGATCAACACTTCTTTGACCATGTTGCTTATTCGTTATCGAATGCCTCCCGATCATTTATTTTGGGCCTCTCCAAAAAATTTGGAAATAGCCCAGTGGTCGGAGAAACAGAGGGTTACTACAAGCAAATTAATCGCTTTAGTGCAGCATTTGCTTTTTTGACAGATGTCTCAATGCTGGTCTTGGGAGGCAGTTTAAAAAGAAAAGAAACCTTGTCAGCAAGACTGGGTGATATTTTAAGTTCACTCTACCTTGCCAGCACTTCTTTAAAATATTACGAAGACATGGGAGATAAAGAAGCAGACCTTCCCTTGGTTCATTGGGCATGTCAAACATTGATTTTTGAGGCTCAAGAAAGTTTTCATCAGATTTTATTAAATTTCCCAAATAAGATAATTGGAAGACTTCTTCGTTGTCTTATTTTTCCAACTGGTCGAAAAATTAAAGGCCCATCAATTGAGACCACGCTTAAAATTGGAAATCTTATTTCAAGAAATACAAGCACCAGGAATAATTTATGCCGAGATATTTACTTGAAGGATGAGCCCACCAATCATCTAGCCATCATGCAGCATGCGTTAGAACTCTATGAGGTTGTCTATCCGATTAAAACCGAGGTCATGACTGCACGCAAGAAAGGGTTGATTGAAGGTCATACCTTGGAGGAATTAGTCGCTGCTGCCAAAAATGCAGATATCATCACTAAAGAACAAGCCAAGCAATTGCTGGCATATGACCAAGTAACTCTTGACATTATTAACGTTGATGATTTCTCTGAAGAAGAACTAGCCAATATTCATTGATAGTCATCGTGTCGAAGGCAGGCAACTAATATTCCAATTCAATCGATCGATTTCATCCAAAAAATCATTCAGACTTTCTGGTGACGATGACAACGCCAGACCTATATCCCCTCCTCCAGCTCCTGAGGGTTTATAAAATACATTAAATTCTTCAGCAATTCTCTGGAGATTTTTATGGATGGTTGTGTATATGCCAATACTCCCCAACTGATCTATTTTCTTGAGTTGAACATCATAAGCGATCAATAAATCAAGAATGGCATTGATGCTTTGTGATGTCCAAGCAGTGGATAATTTTGAAGTAATTCTCAATAGTTCTTGAAGTGCTAGATTGCATTCTTTGGTAAATTTCTTTTGAGTTTCATAATAATTGTCAATCAAGTGATGAGTAACTGCGTCTTCGCCGGTGGTGAGTATTTTAATATATAATCCTTCAGGCCAAATCAATTGTGTCCATGAAAAATCATTGATTGAATCCTTGGTGCACTCTATGACGCCTTGATCTGCAAAAGAGCATAGAACGTCAATACCACTGCCAAGATTATCTTGGAACATCTGATGAACCAAATGTGATTTTTCCAACAATATCTCTGATGGTAATGGCAGTTTCAAATACCCAGACAACGCCTTGATGAGACCCACCGAGGCAGCTGCACTCGACCCTATGCCTAATTTAGTGCTTTTGTTTTCATTGTTGCTGGTGAAAAACTCTGAACTGTCAATCTCAATACACAACTTCTCCTCAGGTGTTAATGTTAAAGCCCTAAAGGCATATTGGACCAAAGTGCCAAAAATACCGGGATCCGATGCTAGCCAATGAATGTTTGCATCATGGTCGTGCAGAAAAGGGAAATGCCCTTTGATCATAGAGGTTGTGTAGGTATGGTGATCGCTGTCAGTGGTTGTTATGCAAACCTTTAGCCTTTGATCAGTTGATAAAACAATAGCAACAGCGCCATCAAGCACTGCATATTCTCCGGAAAGGATAATTTTACCTGGCACTGAAATTTGAACTGGGTCATGCATTTATTAGTCTTGCTCCTGACCCGAGTCCGCATTCTATAATGGACTTAATTCCAGCAATTTTATTGATTTCAAAAACAACTTCTTCCGTCAGATCTGGCTGACAGATAATTTTAACTTGCGGTCCGGCATCAATAGTGTAGAACACCTCCCTACCTCGTGCCTGTAAGGTTTGGACCTGTTGCACGACAGCGTGTGTTGTTTCGTTCCAATAATCAATGCTGGGATGCGAAGTTTTCATCACTTGGTGCATTTTCAGGCAATTATCAATTGTAACGGTGCCAAGCTGTGTAAACTTTCTCGATTGAATTGCTGCCATAGCAGTTTGAAAATCTTTTTGATGATTATCAACCCAATTGTTGTACAGTGGAGATGTTTTTCTGGAAATTTCCATGCCGACTCTGGAACTGATCTCTTTTTGATCAAAAGAAGTGACACAGATGATAACTTCCAGTGGCCATTGATTACCTTCTAAAATCGTATTGCACGTTATTGTATCTCCAGCAACATCAAGGGAGACAAACCCTGAAAATAACGATCTCGGTGCTGATCCTGAACCCAGCATTGTAAGTTCTATCATTTGTTTCAACGAAAGCTCTAGTTCTAAAGCATGACTCAGAGCTGTTACCAGAGAAGCTATGCCCGATGCCGATGATGCCAATCCTGCGGCTGTGGGAAAGTTATTATCGGATTCAATTAAACAAGCATCACGGACATTGCTCCTTTTTATTAATTCATTAAAGGGCATTTTGATCCGTTCCAGTGATGATTGCTTAGACCCATTCAATATCCAAGTGTCCTCATTGAGGTTATTTGGGAATGAAATTTTAGTTTTTGACTCTAAAGCATCCACTGTCAAAGAAATGGAACTCATGGCAGGAATATTACCTGTAATACTTGATTTACCCCAATACTTGATCAAGGCAATATTTGGATGCGCAATCGCTGTTGATGATTTCACGTTAATATTCTTATTTGTAAATCACAAATATAATGCAAGTAGTATACTTGAATAGCTACGATGCAGGGAGCAACGAGTAAAAAGATTACGATGGCGCGTTTTGACAATAAAATAGAAGATTATGTCAACAAGATTGATGATTATCTTGAGTCCGTTCTTCCTCAAAAAACTATCCCACCAACTGATCTCCATAAAGCTATGCACTACGCGGTTATGAATGGGGGCAAAAGAATGAGGCCTTTGTTAGTTTATGCAACAGGCGAAGCATTAGAGATTGAAACAGATTACCTCACTCCTCCTGCGGCAGCCATTGAGTTACTCCACTGTTTTTCATTGGTGCATGATGATTTGCCTTCCATGGATAATGATGATTTAAGAAGGGGCAGCCCCTCAGTTCATATTGCATTTGATGAAGCAACAGCAATTCTTGCTGCCGATGCATTGCAATCCCTCGCATTTCATGTGTTAGCCACAACTCCCATTTACCAAGATCAAGATGATGTACGCATTAAGCTTATTGCACTGATTGCAGAAACCTCAGGTACGACCGGCATGACCGGTGGCCAAGCTCTTGATTTAGCCTCAGAAGGCCAATTCTTGGATCAGGCTCAACTGGAGCATATGTATCGACTTAAAACTGGCAGACTATTAAGTGCGTGTGTGCAGTCAGTTGTTTGTTGCGATCGCTCCAATAACCCTCAACAACACTACGCTCTGGAGCGATTCATCGATGTTATGGGGATTGCGTTTCAAATTAAAGATGATGTTCTAGATATTGAAGGCACAACCGAGATACTTGGAAAACCAACAGGGTCTGATGAAACTAAAACAAAAGCAACTTACCCTAGTCTCTTTGGGCTCGAACAATCCAAGCAAAGAATTAATAAATTGCTGGAAGAAAGTATTCTCTTGTTGGAAAATTTCGATAACCGAGCAGATGGTCTCAGGTATTTATCGAAAATGGTGGTTGATCGCGATAGGTAACTGATCAATCCAAGTGAGTCATTGAACCTTAGGACTATTCTCTAATTCCCACACCTTTCTTTAATAGATAAATAGCGACAGTTAACAGGATCACAAAAAACACTAAAATGACTGTGAGGCCGACATAAATATTGATATCGGACTCTCCCAATACACTAAATCTCATCGCATTGACCATATATAGTACGGGATTAAAGTAGGAAACCGTTTGCCAAAAATCAGGCAATAACGAGATAGTATAAAAAACACCCCCTAAGTAGGTTAGGGGCGCCAGAACAAATGATGGGATGATCGCAATGTCATCAAAAGATTTGGCAAAAAGAGCATTCAACAACCCTCCCAATGAAAATACAGCCGCTGTCAAAATAATAACCAGCAAGGTCAGAACAGGGTATTCAACTCTTAACTGGGTAAAAAATAATGCAATCACTGAAACCACTATAGCGACAAAAAACCCTCTGATGACACCCCCTGCTAGATAACCCATCACGATAGAAAATTCATTCATGGGTGAGACTAATAATTCTTCCAGATGTCTTTGGATCTTGGAATGAAAAAAACTGCCCACCACGTTGCCATAAGAGTTGGTAATGACCGACATCATAATCAGACCTGGGGCTATGTATTCCATGTATTGGAATCCATCCATCTGACCGATTCTCCGACCAATCAGTGTTCCAAATATTATGAAATACAGAGTCATGGTAATGGCGGGTGGGATAATTGTTTGGATCCAAATTCTTAGAACTCTTGTGGTTTCTTTTCTAGTCAAGGCTAGCATACCGATGATTTGAGGATTAGAGATCATGCCGTTATCCCGTTGTTTTTTTTCTTTGATTGGGTTAGCTCAAAAAATAATTCTTCCAGCCGATTGGTCTTGTTTCTCATGCTGACCACTGCAACACCGGCTTGGGTCAACTGCTTAAACAATGGGTTTAGGGGTTGTTGTCCCTTGATATAAACCTCTATTTCATGGGGATCATTAACTTTAATCTTGTAATCTTTCATATCTGACATGTCATCAATGGGTTTGTCCAGACTCAATACAAATACCTCCTGTTTGAGTTTCCTTAAAACATTTTTCATGGAATCATTTTCTACGATGCATCCATTATCAATAATTGCTAAATGCCTACACAATTGTTCTGCTTCCTCTAAATAATGAGTGGTTAATATTATGGTTGTGCCATTCTGGTTGATTTCTCTCAAGAAATTCCACATAGCTCTTCTGGTCTCCACATCAACACCTGCTGTTGGTTCATCCAACAATAATAACTTAGGTTCATTAACCAGCGCTCTGGCGATCATCAGACGTCTTTTCATTCCACCGGATAAATTACGCACCGTCTCATCCTTCTTATCCCATAAATCGAGTTGCTTCAGGTATTTCTCAGCTCTTTTGAGACCCTGTTTTCTCGGGATACCATAAAAGCCAGCCTGGTTGACTAAAATATTGAGAGCATGATCGAAGTGATTTAAATTTATTTCTTGCGGGACAAATCCAATACATGCTTTTGCTGCATTAATATCTGCATCGATATTATGCTCAAAAACCTTCACTGTTCCTTCAGTCTTATTTACCAACGACGTAATAATCCCAATGGCTGTTGTCTTGCCAGCACCGTTAGGTCCCAAAAGAGCAAAAAAATCACCTTCCCTAACCTCTATATCAATGGCATGCAAGGCTTGAAAGCCATTGGCATAGATTTTAGAAAGTTTGTGAATGGTCAATGCATCCATGATTGAGCATTTTGCACCTCTTTAAAAATAAAGCAATAATACCTTTTCAATTATTTTCATAAGGAATAGAGCATGGCTAAAATTTGGCATCCTAACAATGAAGTTAGTCTTGAAGTAGTTAATACATATAACAACAATTCGTTACACGAATCTCTAGATATTAGATTTACAGAAATTGGTGATGATTTTGTTCAAGGCACTATGCCTGTCAACAAAAAAACCATACAACCCTATGGCCTGCTCCATGGTGGAGCCTCTGTAGCTCTAGCTGAATCTTTGGGGAGTACTGGTGCTGGTTTACGTGTTGATCACAGAGAATACAAAGTTGTAGGTCAAGAAATCAACGCAAATCACGTGAGATCAGCAACGGAAGGAATGGTAACTGGCATAGCAAAGCCTATTTATTTTGGCAAGAGAACACAAGTATGGGAAATCAAAATTTATAACTCTGCTTCTGATTTTAATGATAAAACCCTTTGTTGTGTCTCAAGAATGACAGCAATGCATATAAAAATAGTAGGGAGCTAGTTTATCAACGTTCTGGTTGTAGGTTTTTTTATTGCTGCTGTTCTCTATGCTGCTGTGGGTTTCGGTGGAGGATCAACCTACAATGCATTGCTGATACTTGCAGAGACCAATTATCAATTGATACCAACCATTGCCCTCATTTGCAATATCATCGTAGTTACTGGTAGTGCCATCATTTTTTTCAAAAACAAACTGATCCCCTGGCGCTTAACGATTCCTTTGGTGCTCGTTTCTGTTCCTTTTGCATGGTTGGGCGGCTACACACCAATCAATCAGTTTATGTTCAATATAATTCTTGGTTCATCACTACTTTTAGCTGGGCTATTGATGCTGATTAGGCACAGTGAGGTCTTGAAAACTGCGCCCTGGACTAAGACAAAATTAGGTCTTTCGTGTTTGCTACCTGCAAGTGCATGTTTGGGCATGTTGTCCGGATTAGTCGGTATCGGTGGGGGTATCTTTTTCTCCCCTGTTTTGCATTTATCAAAAGCGGCACCTTCAAAAGATATTGCTGCTTTTGCGAGCTTCTTCATATTGATTAATTCAATATCTGGGTTGATCGGTCAATCGATGAAACACTCAGAATCACAGGTCTGGGGAGAGCTTCATCCATATACGTGGCTTTTTTTTGCAGTGCTGATTGGTGGACAAATTGGCTCACGTTTAGGCATACAAGTATTCCGTCCGGAGATTGTTCGCCGTTTAACATCTGTGTTGGTAATATATGTTGGCATCAAACTGATTTACATGGTTTTGGGAGCGCCGCATTAATAACACCGACAACATGAACGAGTTGATTGAAATTCAAATCCTCTACTTTGCTGTGCTTAAAGATAAAACAGGTCAAAATGGTGAAATATTATCCATAAAAAAAGAAAGCACGCTTGCATCCATCTATTGCCAACTACAAAAACAATATGACTTACCTGAACAACATCGGTTAAAGGTTGCAATCAATGACTCGTTTTCAACGTGGGATGATAGACCGAACCATGGTGATACTATTGTTTTTATACCACCGGTGACGGGGGGATGAAAAAATTTTTAATAACCGATGAGTCAATCATGATTAAAGATTTATTAGTCGCTCTTGAAGATCCTGCTTGCGGAGCGGTTTCAACATTCGAGGGTAGGGTTAGAAAACACAACAAGAAACGAGAAGTCATTGGACTTCATTATGAAAGTTACGAGGCTCTTTGTTTAAAAGAAGGCCAGCAAATAGTTAATGAGGCCATAAATCATTTTGAAATAACCAATGCTTTATGTATACATAGAGTTGGGGCATTGGAAATTGGCGATTTAGCTATTTGGATTGGAGTCAGCGCACTCCATCGTGATGCATCATTTAAAGCTTGTCGTTACATCATTGACGAAGTCAAAATTAGATTACCAATTTGGAAGAAAGAACGCTATGTCGATGGCGACTCTGGATGGCTTGAGGGAGCCGGATAAGTCAGGGATTTTGTGACAATATATATTCTTTCTGAGCTAATTCCTTAGTCACAGCCAGCATGTCTTCGAATGTTTTGACAGCGGTGCCATTGGCAGTGTACTTTCCATTGATAACCAGGGTTGGAGTGGATCTGATTTTGTATTTGCTAGTCAAACGAGCTGCTCTGCTGAGCTTGCTTTCAACAGTAA
>Ga0208524_1001429_pt1 | contig 11256 bp, 12 predicted proteins | sample ETNtaG_28_FD_185779 | JGI IMG/M metagenome (GOLD analysis project Ga0208524, IMG submission 185779) | Marine microbial and viral communities from oxygen minimum zone, Eastern Pacific Ocean - ETNP201406SV61 (SPAdes) (version 2) | ecosystem: Environmental > Aquatic > Marine > Oceanic ... | reverse complement strand
AACAGTCTTTTCTTGTGGAGGATAACAAACTCCTCCATCCCAACACCCTTGATATCTTACAAAGAAAGATATTTGCGGTTTGCTGATAGAGACTAGTGGAATTTCAACAGAAAGAGCGCCCCTATGAATTTCAACCTTTCCAAAAAAGTCATCATCCTTTATCTTGCCTTTTGGAAAGGATACATCACCAAACTTAGCCCCATTAACATCAATGAAAAACTTATCATGGTACAAATAATAGTCTTGCTTAATATGCCATGATGCCAATAAAGTGTTATGGCTATTGGCAATAACAGAAAAAGCAAACGCCTGGTCTGCAGGAAGTGGCTCAGAGTAAGATTCAGAACTCGAATAAACTAACGGCAAAGAAGGGCTAATCTTTTCTGCTAACTTGCCTCCTGATATGGTTTTAGAGTAAGCGCTGGAGATATCCAATGCAACTGATTTTGTTATTGGCGGATAGCACACACCTAAATCCGCACAACCCTGGAAAGTAATTGACAACAATACAGATTTAGCGCCACCATCGAGAATTGGAACTGCCACCATAACGTTACCTCTATAGGTGCCAATTTTCCCGAAAAACTCATCATCTATTATTTCTGCTTCTGGGAATTTTGCAGTGCCTAACTGAGATGAAAAATCAGAAGATATTTTTATTTTTTCTTTATAAAGATAGTAACCATCTGCGATATTCCATTCTAGCAGTATATTTTCATCAACCACACTAGCTTGAAAAGAGAAAGCATCATCAGCAGGCAAAAGATTATTTTCTGAATGTGCAAAAGAGCCAAGCAACATTAAAACAGCGGAAAAGAAAAGTTTTTTCATTAGTCAAGGCATTAGAAAAGATGCCACATTATACGACACTGAATTACACATCTCAAACTTAGGGCTCACTTAGAACCCTATATATGGCTAACTATTGAACCACTACTACCATTGCAGGTCTAACTAGGCGGCCATTTAATGTAAACCCAACTTGCACAACTTCAAGAACAGAGTTTGACTCTTTGTCGGGCATAGGAATCATGGTAACAGCCTCATGAAAATCAGGGTTAAAGGCTTCGTTTTGTGGATTAACCTCCTCTACACCAAACCTCTGCATGGTTGAAAGAAAAACCTTGTTAGTCATCTCTAAACCTTCAATTATGTGTTCAATTGTAGCGCCATCTTCTTGTGCGGTTTTTATACCCATAGTAACAGAATCTTTAACCTCAAGAAGAGACTTAACAAAACCGTCTAACGCAAATTTATGCGCATTTTCAAGGTCCCTGGCATTGCGTCTTTTAAGGTTTTGTATTTCAGCCTCTGAGCGCAACAACTTGTCCCAACTTTCTTTTGCAGATTTTTGAGCGTCTTCTAGTTGAGTTTTTAAATCTTGTGCTTTGTTTTCTTGCTCGGCTTTAGTGCTTTTATCTTTCGTAGATTTAGTTGGTTTGTCTTGTGCTTTCTTTTTTGTCATTTTCGTGCCTAATTAATGTATAGTTGTAGCGACAATATAAATTTAACGCTTGTTTTGCTATATAGTGATTATTTTAAATAATTCAACAACCCTTTTCTAGCTAATTAATAATATGTTTAATACAATAGGAATCATTACAAAACCTAACGACAAAAAAAGCAAAGACACTGCAAAAGAACTAAGTCTTTTCATTGAAGATCAGGGAGTCGGGGTGGTTACAGATGCACAGCAAATTGCTGAGCAGGCAGATTTAATTATTGTTGTAGGGGGAGATGGCTCATTATTAAACACCGCAAGAAATTTTGTAGATAAAAACATCCCTATACTGGGAATAAATTTAGGACGTTTAGGGTTTCTTGCAGACGTACCAGTTTCAAACATGTTTGAGATTGTAGCAAAAGTTCTTGATGGAGAGTTTACCAAAGAAAAGCGTTGCCTATTAAATTGTCAAATAGAAGAAAATAACAAGGTATCAAGTGAGTTTTTAGCGTTTAACGATGTAGTTTTACACCGTAAGGAAACGCTCAGAATGATAGAGTTCGAAGTGTTTATTGGCGATAAATTTCTTAGTACTCAGAGGGCTGATGGGATTATAGTAACTACACCAACAGGCTCTACAGCTTATGCGCTTTCTAGTGGTGGGCCGATTATGCATCCAGGCGTTAATGCGATTGGCATTGTTTCAATATGTCCACACACAATGAGCCATAGACCATTATTAATCCCAAGCAACGAAGAGGTAACAATTCGAGTAATAGATATAATTGGACCACCTACAATTGCAGAAGAGAGTGCCTCCCTGAGTTTTGACGGCCAAACTACTATTTCCATTGAGAGAGGGCAAAAAATTCGCGTACAGCAACATTCAAACTTTGTTCATTTATTGCACCCCAAGAACTATGACTATTATGAAATTATCCGTTCAAAGTTGCACTGGAGCAAAAAACTGTTGTAGCAAAATTGTGTAATCAATGTTATCTCAATTATCAGTAAAAAATCTAGCGGTTGTTGATCAACTAGAATTGACACTAGAGCCAGGAATGAGTTCAGTAACTGGAGAGACAGGCTCGGGTAAGTCAATACTAGTTCAGGCTCTTAGTTTTGCGCTCGGATCGAGAGGTGATTCCTCTATAGTAAGGAATGGCAAAGAGAAAGCAGAAGTGAGTGCAGTTTTTGAAGTTGAAAAAAATAACAAGGTGCAATCATATCTACAAAAAAATGAGCTAGAAGATGAAGGTGAATGCGTTCTTCGTAGGGTTATTGGAAAAGATGGCAGATCAAGAGCATTTATAAATGGGTCGAGTGTTGCTCTATCTACTATGCGTAAACTGGGAAGCCTTTTAATTGATATGCATGGGCAGAACGAGCATCAATTGTTATTGCGTCAAGACCAACAACTAGAACTACTAGACGGATATGCTAAGCTCGACAAACAGGTTTATGATCTTAATATTGCCGTATCAAAGTATAAAAATGTCAGAGAAAAAATTGAAACCTTAAATAAAAACCAAGACACTATTCTGCTACAGCAAGAGATTTTAAGTCATCACCTTATTGAGCTTAACGATGCAGCACTAGAACAAAAAGAACTTGATACTATTGAGACAGACTATAAGGTAAGCGCAAACGCAAAAAGCCTAATTGAAAAAATAGCCGAAATATTAGGCCAAATCGATAGTGAAGGCGGAACAAATGATCAGCTTGTTAATTTGTCCAATAAATTGACAAAAGAACTAGAAATTGACCCATCTTTGTCTGACACAGCTGAACTATTATTAAGCTCACAATTACAATTGCAGGAGTGCTCATATAACTTATCAAATTATCTAAGCTCTTTGTCAATAGATGAGCAAAGAATAAGCTACCTAGAGGATAGGTTAGGAGAATTGCACAACCTTTCTCGCAAACACAATTGTGGAATTACTGAGCTGTTGAAAATTAAGGACAGTATTAAAGATAAGCTATCTGAAATAGAGACTAAAGGGGGTTCGATTAAAGGGCTAGCCGAAGAGAAAGCAAAGTATGAATCAGATTACAGATTAAAGGCAGAACAGATAAAACAAATTAGAACTGATAAAGCATCTAAGTTTTCAAAATTAGTCACAAAGACAATGCATGAGTTAGGGATGCCTGGCAGTGAATTTATGGTAAATATATCTGACAAAAAAGAAGGCATCTATCTGAATGGTTCAGAGTCAATTGAGTTTTTAGTAAAAATTAATACAGGGCAAAAGCTTATGCCCCTTAACAAAGTTGCCTCAGGTGGAGAGCTTTCACGAGTATCTCTAGCAATATCAGTGGTAACCGCCGACAGTGAGTATGCCCCAACTTTGATATTTGATGAGGTTGATGTTGGCATTAGTGGGGCTATAGCTGAGGTTGTCGGTAGTAAACTGAAAGAACTATCTCACCACTATCAAGTTATCTGCATTACCCATTTAGCCCAAGTAGCTTCTTTTGGGCGCCAACATCTCAGAGTTGTTAAGGTACAAAAAGAAGATTGTGGGGCTAAAACTACTGTTGAGGAACTTACAAACGATGACAGAGTACAAGAAGTTGCGCGTATCCTAGGTGGCGTTACTATTACAGAAAAGGCTCGCAATGCTGCAGCCGAGATGATAAATAAAAGCGCGTAAATATTTAGACTTCGCGATTTAACAGCAATAAGCTTGCTAAACTGTAAATACCAGCTAATAATACATATTGAGAATAATTCTATTCCATATAGTAAAAAAGTAATTTTTTTTTAAAAAAAAACCGAAGACAGACTGTATAATCCTTATTTTTTGTGTGAGTGTATAAAACTTTGGTTTTGCCCAAGTTTCATAAGTGGCCCAAGATACAATTGCTTGGCATAATTATTGTGGCTGTGTATTTCGCTATAAAGGGAGCCGGTATTGTACCAGCGATTTATGGTGGCATGATTAGTTTAGTCAATACTGCCATTATTAGTAGACACACAAAAAAACAAAAAATGGGGGTTCCTATTACTGCACAAGCAAGTGTTGTTATGATGGTGGTTAGTGTCATAATGCGCATGTCTATAGTGGTGGCATTAGTTTTGATTGGCCTATTGGCCCTTAATTACGATGCTAAAGCGCTAATAGCAGCGCTAGTATTAGGACAAGTTGGTTTTTTAATAGATAAGGTTAAACAAATATAATGTCAGCGGCAGGCGAAGTAATGACTTCTGGTAGCTATATTAAGCACCACCTACAAAATTTAACTTATGGACAGCTTCCTGACGGTAGTTGGGGATTAGCACATAGCGTAGAACAGGCAAAAGAAATGGGGTTTTGGGCGTTTCATTTAGACACCCTAGGCTTTTCTTTTATTTTGGGATCCTTATTCTTATTTTTATTTTATAGTGTTGGTAGGCGCATGACCGCAGAGACGCCTTCAGGTATTCAAAACTTTATTGAAAGTATTGTTGACTTTATTAATGAAAATGTTAGAGGCTCTTTTAACGGTAAAAATATGATGGTCGCACCTCTAGCGTTAACTACATTTATTTGGATAGTTCTAATGAACACTATGGACCTAGTTCCGGTTGATTTGCTTCCATATTTGGCAAGCCTTATTGGTATAGAGTATCTAAAAGTTGTTCCTACAACAGACCCAAATGCAACCTTCGGAATGTCTATTGGGATATTTCTTCTTATTCTTTATTACAGCATTAAGGAAAAAGGCGCAGGAGGATTTGCTGCTGAACTAATGTTCCACCCTTTTGGCAAGTTAATGTTGCCATTTAATTTATTCCTAGAAGGCGTTAATCTAATAGCTAAACCAGTCTCTCTTGCCTTGCGTTTATTTGGAAACATGTACGCAGGAGAAATGATTTTTATATTAATAGCATTATTACCTTTCTGGATTCAGTGGAGCCTATCTCTACCGTGGGCAATTTTCCACATATTAATTGTACTATTGCAAGCATTTATTTTTATGACACTGGTGATTGTTTATCTAGACATGGCACACCAAAAAGAACACTAAATTATTTTATTAACAGTTATTTTTTTAAATTTATAAACAGGAGAAAAAAATGGAAACAAGTATATTATTTTTAGCCGGATCAATCTTAATGGGCTTAGGTGCATTAGGTGCTGCAGTAGGCATTGGAATCTTGGGAGCAAGGTTTCTAGAAGGAGCTGCAAGACAGCCAGAGCTAATACCAATGCTTAGAACTCAAATGTTCATTGTAATGGGATTAGTAGATGCTGTACCAATGATTGCGGTAGGTATTTCAATGTACATTTTGTTTGCTGTTGCAGGTTAAGACAAAGTTAAAAGCTTATTTACAAACAAAACTTATGTCACTTGGACGTAAGACTTTTTACTTGAATAGGGTTAGGTTATGAATATAAATTTGACTATGCTTGGACAACTAATCATGTTTGCAATGTTTACATGGTTTTGTATGAAGTTTATTTGGCCTCCAATTGTGGCTGCCATGGAAGAGCGTAAGAAACGAATTGAAGATGGGCTTATTGCCGCAGAGCGTGGGCTTGCTGAGCAAGAAGAAGCCCAAGTTAAAGCAAAAGAGCTTTTAGATCAGTCAAAAAATCAGGCAGCAGAAATTATTGCTAACGCTGGGAAACAAGCGTCAAGCATGGTAGATGAAGCGAAAAACACCGCAACTGAAGAGGCAGACAAGGTTAAGGTTCAGGCGCAAGCCCAACTAGACCAAGAAGTTGTACGTGCCCGCAATGAACTAAAGGGCCAAGTTTCAACTTTAGTTATGCAGGGAGTTAACTCTGTACTCGACAAAGAGGTAAATGCAAAGGATCATCAAGATATGTTAAATAAATTGTCTCAAACTCTATAGTAAACTGAAATGGAATTAGTTACTATAGCCAAACCTTATGCAAATGCAATTATTGAAATTGCAATGCAAAACAATACCCATGAGGAATGGAGAGACGTGTTGATGGCCGGCACTCAAGTTGTTAATGACGAGTCTATGCAATCTTTTCTAGCCTCCCCAGGCGAGACAAAAACAAATAAGGCTATTGCTATATCAAGCTTATTGGGGAAAATATTGGATAGAAATCTAAGTGCAGAGGAAAAATCATTTGTAGATATTTTGTTAGAAAATGATCGTGCACTGGTCTTGCCTAGCATTTTGAGCTTATTCGAAAAAAGTATTAACACTTTAAGTGACTCAAAGGTTTTTCAGGTTATAAGTGCATATAAATTGAGCGACAAAGAAAAGAAACAGATTGTTAGTGATTTAGCTGATAAATACACTGCAAATGTAAGTATAGAAACCTTCGTTGACGAAAGTTTAGTTGGTGGTGTTGTCATTAAGGATGGCGACAAAGTTATTGATTTGTCTATTAAGGCTCGTGTTAGCGAGTTAAATTTACAATTGTCAATAAATTAATTTATTTTATTAAGAGGAAGAGTTATGCAATTAAACGCAAGCGAGATTAGTGATTTAATTAAAAAACAAATAGAGGGATTTGATTTTGCAGCTGAAGCGCGCACTGAAGGTACAGTTATAAGTGTAAGCGATGGCATTGTTCGTATTCATGGATTAGCCGATGTACAGTTTGGTGAGATGTTAGAGTTTCCTGGCAATACTTTTGGTATGGCACTAAATCTAGAGCAAGATAGTGTTGGAGCAGTGATATTGGGTGATTACTTGCATATATCTGAAGGCGACATCGTTAAGTGTACCAACAGATTAATGGAAGTTCCGGTTGGGGAAGAGATGCTTGGAAGAGTTGTAAACCCACTTGGTAAAGATTTAGAAGGAAAGGGAGAAATTACAGCTTCATCTTCAAGACCATTGGAGGTTGTTGCTCCTGGAGTTATCGACCGTCAATCTGTAGACCAGCCTATCCAAACAGGAATAAAAGCTATCGACTCCATGGTTCCAATAGGTCGCGGACAACGCGAACTAATTATTGGAGACCGTCAAACAGGTAAAACTGCAGTTGCAGTTGACGCGATTATCAATCAAAAGAACACAGGAGTTAAATGTGTTTATGTTGCTATTGGACAGAAGGCTTCATCTGTTGCTGCAGTTGTGCGCAAACTTGAAGAGCACGGCGCTATGCAAAACACTATAGTTGTTTCTGCTAGTGCCTCTGATTCAGCAGCACTTCAATATATTGCACCTTATGCTGGATGTGCTATGGCTGAATATTTTCGTGACAGAGGAGAGGACGCCTTAATAGTTTATGATGATTTAACTAAACAAGCATGGGCATACCGTCAAGTGTCACTACTTCTTAAGAGGCCGCCAGGGCGTGAAGCTTACCCTGGAGACGTTTTCTATTTACATTCGCGTCTACTTGAGCGCGCATCAAGAATTAATGCTGATTATGTAGAGCAATTAACTAATGGAGAGGTTAAAGGACAAACAGGCTCTCTTACGGCACTACCTATTATTGAAACACAGGGTGGCGACGTGTCGGCATTTGTACCTACAAATGTAATTTCAATTACAGATGGGCAGATATTCTTAGAAACAGACTTGTTTAATGCAGGTATTCGCCCAGCAATCAATGCTGGATTATCGGTTTCTCGAGTTGGCGGTGCAGCACAAACAAAAGCCATTAAAAAGTTGGGCGGAGGAATTCGACTTGATTTAGCCCAATATAGAGAGTTAGCAGCATTTGCACAATTTGCATCAGACTTAGACGCTGAAACAAAGGCACAAATTGATAGAGGACAAAGGGTGACAGAGTTAATGAAGCAAAACCAGTACGCACCATTATCCATAGCTGAAATGGCTACATCTTTATTTGCCGCAAACTCTGGCTCTCTGGATGACGTTGACGCTAACCAGGTGGTAAGTTTTGAAGCTGCGCTAATTACCTATATGAATGCAAATCAGTCAGACTTGATAGCAAAAATAGATGAAAACGGCGACTATAATGATGATATTGCTGCAGAACTTCAGGCTGCAATTGATGACTTTAAGTCGAACCACACTTGGTAAATAAGTAATGGCATCAGGCAAAGAAATTAGAACGCAAATTTCGAGTATTAAAAATACTCAGAAGATAACATCCGCCATGGAAATGGTTGCTGCGTCTAAAATGAAAAAGGCGCAAGATAGAATGTTAGCTTCACGCCCATACTCAGAAAAAATATCAAGAGTAATTGGACATTTGGCTTTTGCACATTCTGAGTATGAACACCCATATATGAAAAAAATGGGCGACATAAAACGTGTTGGAATCATTGTTATTTCTAGTGACAGGGGTCTTTGTGGAGGCTTAAATACAAACCTTTTTAAGAGTGTTTTATCAAAGGTTGTAGAACAACAAGACAAAGGCTTAGTGGTTGACCTATGTACTATAGGTAAGAAGGCAACGGCATTTTTTAAAAACTCCGGCATGGAGATTAAAGCAACAACAGCAAATCTGGGAGATGCTCCACACTTTGACGATCTTTTAGGCACAATCAAGGTTATGCTTGATAGTTACGACAAAGGAGAAATACAGCAACTACTGGTGGCGTATAACAAGTTTGAAAACACTATGACCCAAGTTCCAACAGTGACACAATTGATACCTATGGTGCCTACTGAAGCTGATGGCATGGATCATCACTGGGACTATATCTATGAGCCAGATGCTGAAGAAGCTTTAAATGCTCTTATGGTCAGATATATTGAAGCCTTGGTCTATCAAGGGCTAGTTGAGAATATAGCTTGTGAGCAATCATCACGAATGATTGCTATGAAGAGTGCAACAGACAATGCAGGCGATATGGTGAAAGAATTAGAGTTAGTTTACAATAAGGCAAGACAGGCTGCAATTACTCAAGAGATATCAGAGATTGTAAGCGGTGCTGCCGCAGTTTAAGGTTTATAAAAGAGGTAACCAAATGAGTACAGGTAAAATTACACAAATTATTGGCGCGGTAATAGACGTTGAATTTCAAGCCGATTCAATTCCAAAGGTTTATGACGCCTTAATTGTTACAAAAACCAACCTTACGTTGGAAGTTCAGCAACAGCTAGGAGATAATATTGTTCGTGCTATTGCAATGGGTAGTTCAGAGGGCTTAATGAGAGGGCTGGAAGTTACTAGTACAGGAGAAGCAATTAAAGTTCCTGTTGGTACGAAGACCTTGGGCCGTATTATGAACGTTTTGGGAGAGCCAATTGATAATGCAGGAGATATCGGCCAGGAACAGGACTGGGCAATTCACAGGCCTGCACCTTCATATGACGAGTTAGCTCCAGCGGCAGAACTATTAGAAACTGGAATTAAGGTTATCGATCTAATCTGTCCTTTTGCAAAAGGAGGAAAGGTAGGACTGTTTGGTGGTGCCGGTGTTGGCAAGACTGTAAACATGATGGAGCTTATTCGTAATATTGCAATCGAGCACTCAGGATATTCTGTATTCGCTGGTGTTGGTGAGCGTACACGTGAGGGTAATGACTTCTATCACGAAATGAAAGACTCAAATGTACTTGATAAAGTGTCTTTGGTGTATGGTCAAATGAATGAGCCTCCTGGAAATAGATTGAGAGTTGCCCTTACAGGGTTGACTATGGCTGAATTTTTCCGTGATGAGGGCCGCGATGTTTTGCTATTTATTGATAATATTTATCGTTATACTCTTGCAGGAACAGAGGTTTCTGCACTATTAGGGCGTATGCCTTCTGCGGTAGGATACCAGCCAACTCTAGCCTCTGAGATGGGAGCTTTACAAGAACGCATTACTTCAACTAAAAAGGGTTCAATTACTTCTATACAGGCAGTATATGTACCGGCAGACGATTTAACTGACCCATCACCAGCAACAACCTTTGCTCACCTAGACGCGACTGTTGTATTATCGCGCCAAGTTGCTGAATTAGGTATTTACCCTGCTGTTGATCCTCTAGATTCAACTTCACGTCAGCTAGATCCACTTATAGTTGGCCAGGAACATTATGATATTGCTAGGGGTGTTCAGGGTGTTTTACAAAGATACAAAGAGCTTAAAGATATTATTGCTATTTTAGGTATGGATGAATTATCCGAAGAAGATAAGCTTTCTGTGTCTCGTGCTCGTAAAATACAGCGATTTTTATCTCAGCCATTTTTTGTTGCAGAGGTATTCACAGGTGCGCCAGGCAAGTATGTATCGCTAAAAGACACAATTAAAGGCTTTAAAGCGATTCTTGATGGAGAAATGGATAGCTACCCTGAGCAGGTATTTTATATGACAGGCTCTATTGATGAAGTTAAAGAAAAAGCATCGGAGAATGCATAAATGTCAACAATTCATGTAGATGTTGTTAGTGCTACAGAGTCTCTCTATTCTGGAGAGGCAAACTGTGTGTTCGCTCCATCATCAACTGGCGAGATAGGTATTTATCCTAAACATATGGCCTTATTATCAACATTAAAACCTGGAGAGGTTAGGGTTGAGACTGAAAAAGGTGTTGAGTCTATTTATGTATCCGGAGGTATAGTTGAAGTGCAGCCAGATGTGGTCACTATCTTTTCTGATACTGCGATACGAGCAAATGACCTTGATGAGGCTAAGGCTCTTGAAGCTAAGCAGCGTGCTGAGGAGGCAATGTCTGATTCACAATCAGATCAAGAAGTGTCTACAACACAGGCAGCATTAGCAGAATCTTTAGCGCAACTTCAAATGATTAGCAAAATGAGAGGTAAAAAGCGCTAAACATTGCCTATTGCCCCAAAGCCTATTGCTATAGGCTTTGTGGCATAATTCTTAAGCTATTCAAGCTTATATTTATCAAATAATTTAAAAAAAGACTTGACATTTAGTATCAAACACTCTATATTGTGCACTGCAACAAATGCTGCACTGCA
>Ga0208524_1001425_pt1 | contig 11270 bp, 14 predicted proteins | sample ETNtaG_28_FD_185779 | JGI IMG/M metagenome (GOLD analysis project Ga0208524, IMG submission 185779) | Marine microbial and viral communities from oxygen minimum zone, Eastern Pacific Ocean - ETNP201406SV61 (SPAdes) (version 2) | ecosystem: Environmental > Aquatic > Marine > Oceanic ... | reverse complement strand
TATGTGGCAAAAGATGTTATCGGATTCGGTGATTTGTATGGCTTCCTGGAGGAAGATGTAAATTAAGGCTTTTGGTCTTCTAGTAGCGGGGATTCTGCAATTGCCCATTCAAGTCTTGACAGGATAAACAACCCGGCTCCGGTCCATATCAACTCCCTGAACCTTCTTAATATTCCAAATGTCAGGGCGATGCTTGCGCTTAGTTTCAGACTCACAAAAATTGCGATAATGCCTCCCTCCTGGCCGCCAACACTCCCGGGTATAAATGATGTAACACCTCTTGCAGCAGTTGAAAGTGATTCGATAATATAGACGGAAACTGTATCAACCGGTATGCCTAAGAGATAAAGAATCAAGAATACTTCTATCAGGCCTGCCATCCAGCCAAGAAAGCAATAAACAAAAGAGTAAAATGCCTTCCTTTTGTTATGACTGTAAAACTGGTATATATTTTTATCAAGCTCCATTAACCTCTCTTCCCTCTCCTCAATATAACGTATCCTTATCCTGAACATTCGTAACAGTTTCAACAGAAAAGCAAAGATACCCTGTCTCTGGATGAAGATAATGAATATTATTATAGGTATACCCAATAGTATAATTGCAATCGAACTTGTCAAATGAGAACCTGATACATTTAATTTAAGCAGAAGAAAGACGACTCCGATCATCACAAAGATTATCTGTGATATTATCAATATTGTTTTCGAAATAACAACGGAGGTCATTCCATCTACCATTGTTACGTTATGTCTTTTCAGGAAATAAGCTTTCATTGGTTCTCCGGCTAAATTTGCGGATGGTACTATCCAGTTTATTGATTCACCGGCAAGTCTTATTAAGAAGAGGTCTTTAAGGCTTATATTTACTTTTGTAAATGCATATTTCCAGCCTATTGTATCAAGGGCAAAGACAAGAAAGTATGGTAAGGGTAGAAGTAGGATCTTCCACTTTAGAGTGCTGAGATGGTAATAAAGAGTTGAGGGGCCAACCTTGTAAATCAGCCAGAAAAGTATAGCACTGCCAACAACCAGCAATAATATTTTGAATTTCTGCTTATTTTTCACTAATCATTCTTGTTGTATAAGTATTTGACGAAGGGTAAGAGTTAATTTTGCTTTGTATACTACGTTTCTTTCTAAACGGCATTGCCCCTTTATTATTTTATGTCTTTTCTTGTATCCATGTTCTTTAGGATCTTATCTTTGTTTTTCGTGACATAATTGTGAATCCATTTCTTTTCTGGTTCTATATTTTCATTATATCTTATTAAAATAACAATAAAAAGACATGGTAAAAAATATTTTTCCCTATTTTCTCCTGTTTTTACCTCTTCCCAGTATAACTTTGTAATAAATTGTCTGCCCAACCATTCTATCAATTCTCCCGCTATTGATTTTCTGTTTAGTGTTTTTCCTGATTTAATTAAATAATAGGTCTTTGCTATATCTATGTATTTATTACTTACAAACGCATTTGCCCAATCAATTACTCTGAAATTACGGTCTTGATCTACAAATACATTTTCAGGATGATAATCACCATGACATATTTCGTCTCTATTTATTATCTTCAAGTATTTCAGAATTACCTCTTTTTCAGGATCACATAATAAACTTGAACTCATGATCTTTTGTTTTAATTTGTTTGTATGGTTGGGGAAAGTTTCAATACTGATATTGTTTAGTCTCTTCTGGGTTTGAGCGAATTTATGTACAATCTTGCGTGCATTCTTAAGATTTCTTGCAAGATGATCAGATAGCATTTCTCCATTTAGTTTTTCGTATACTATTCCCATTCTGTCTTTAACATTAATAACATCGTATACTTTTGGTACAATATTGGTCATATCAGAAATATTTTTAGTTATAAGATATTCGTATTCTATGTCCTCCTCATTGACCGTAGAATAAAATAATTTTAATACTTTATTATCTTTATAATCAAATACCTCGGCAGTTCGTCCTATACCTATTCTTTTCATAATAATATCTCTGCTTATTATACGGGTAATCACTTACAGGCTAATTACTGATACCGGATTGCACATTCATTAAAAAGTATTACTATGAATACTTTTCTGCATATTCACGACTAGTTCCTCTCTCGTGGCCGTCGGCGGCTTCCCTTAGACTCGTTTTGGAGCGGCAGGCGCGGCTCACCTCCGCCGGGAGGCAGGATAGCCTCATCCTTAGAAGCGACCCATACAAAACGTGACTGCGACTTACTTCCCTTACTCCCACTGTAGGCGGGGACCCGGTAACGACGTACATGAAAGCCGCAGCTCATCAAGAGCCGCTCGTATTCTTTACTAGGCTCAGTTGCCCACACAGCCAGGCTCCCCCGTTCGCGCAGCGCGTGTCGACAGGCCTGAATTCCTTCGTAACCGTACAGACGGCGGTTCCCTGAATCGGCCATCGCGCTGGGACCATTATCGATATCCAGCAGGATCGCATCGAATCTGTTATTGGAACGTGAGATATGCGTCACTAGATCTCCCATCTTGATCTCAACTCGTTTGTCCTCCAGTAACCGGCCGTTGATCTCTCCGAGAAACTTGCGATTCCATTCGACTACAGCACTCATCAGTTCACTTACCACTACTTTGGAATGGGGGCTGAGCATATCGAGAACCTGGCGTAGGGTATAGCCCAAACCCAGGCCGCCGATGAGTATGCCTGGTGCCTTGCTGCGAGTCAGATGCGCACAACCCAACCGCGCGAGTTCCAGTTCCGACTCATGCTGGCGACTATTCATCAAATCCAGACCGTTGATCTTGATCGAGAAATCACGATCATGCCGGTAAAGCTCCATCTCTCCCCCGTCCGGAGTCCGGGCTGTGGCTAATCTTACTGTCGGTTTCATGGTGGTATCCTAAACAAGAATATAGGGTCCCGCCTAACAGACTGGCGGACAGACAGGCCCTCCAATTTAAAATAAGTGCCTAAAGTGAGCTAAAGTTTAAAGTGACTAAAGTTAAGAAACAAACAAGAAACCCGCCTTTTGCCTTTAATCTTAGTGCCAATTAGTGAAATTAGTGTCCTCTTTACTTTATTACCTTATCAGCATATTTCATTGTTTGTGCAATCAAATCAAAGTTTTTCATGTCAACTTCCTTGATCTTCTCCAAAGCCTCAGCCTCTGTCTTTCCTCCACGCATATGCCTCTCCAGCAACCTTTTTTCACAAACTCCCTTTACTGCATTGATGTATATCTTTAGATCAATAATATTCTTAATCTCACACCATCCTTCCATATCATAAAACAGGTAATTTCCTTCTGTGATTATTATCTTATGATGTGGTTCGATAGGCAGGGCATTATCAATAACATCATGGGCATCGCGGGAATATATTGGAGCCTTCAGGTTTTCACCCAGTTTTATTCTTTTAAGTATTAGAAGATAACCTTCTACATCAAATGTTTCCGGAGCGCCCTTTATAGAGAGAAGGCCGGAACTTTCAAGTTCAGAATTTTTCCTGTGAAAACCATCCATAGGAAATATCTGCGCCAGATCACTCTTCGCTTTAGAATTAATTAATTCTTTGAGTTTAACTGCAAAAGTGGATTTTCCTGACCCGGGACCACCTGCGATACCAACAATAAATCTATTAGAAGTATTTACGTTAATTTTTGAAAGAATAGTTTCGGCGATATACTCTAAATCATTTTCTTGCATCATGCTTCTAGTCTTTCATTCTAACATCTGTGCTTGATCCGTGTAAATCCCCGCCTAACAGGCCGGCGTGGCTAAATTATATGTTTTTCTTTGCGTTCTCAGCGTCTCAGCGGTGAATTTGTTTTTTTAGTGCTTATCAGTTTTCTCTTTTGTTGTAAAGTTCGACCTGACCAATGCCAGAAAGAAGGCTGCTGAGATACCCGATGAACCAAATATCATACACATCACCATGATCTGGTATCTTACGGCTATGAACGGAGATATTCCGGACAGGATTTGTCCTGTCATCATTCCGGGCAGGGCAACCAATCCTACTGCAAGCATGGTATTGATAACAGGGATAAGGGAAGCGCGAAGTGCGATAATACGTGCCTGTTCGTATGGAACATTCCTGTCAGTCTCTGCCTCCAGCCTTTCTACTGCAAGGCTGACACTATTCATCGCATTAGCGAAAATTATCCCTGCAAGAGGGATGACATAACTTGGCAGATACCACGGGTGCAGATTGAGGACACCCTGTGTTATCAATAATAAGATTATGCCTCCGCCCACTGAGATAGAACAAAATGATTTCAGATATAATACCCTTCGAGGGATTCTTCTTGTATGCAAAGCAATCCAGCTTGCGGTAAACAGCATAACAGCCAGAACACCAATAACGATCAGGGAACTGTCAGTTTTAAAAATAAATACCAGGAAATATCCTATCAACAGAAGCTGGATAAGCATCCGGGAAAGGGCGTAAATTGACCTTTTGTAGCCAATGCCCCATCTCCAGACAATTACAACAACCACTATAGCCGGGATGAAGGCCAATACTAAATTTGTAAAAGGTATTATCTGAATTGAATTATTCATAACTGATAGATGAAGAGGGGGTTTACTTCCTGATATACATACCCTCGCTGTTTGGAGAACATAGTTTAAAGCCAAACTTTTCATACAAAGCAGGAACATCCGCAATCAATGAAATGTAAGAACCTTCAGGGGCGTCCTCCTCCAGATATGTCATGATTGCTTCCATTACAGAGCGTCCAAGCCCTTTTCCCTGATATTCCGGTTCAATCGCAACATCCACTACTTCATAATTGCAGCCGCCATCACCTATAACACGCCCCATGCCAACTACTTTTTCATCATCATATACGGTTACTGCAAAAAGACTATTGGGAAGCCCCAGTTCAACAGCTTTACGGGAGCGGGGACTCAGTCCGGTGTTCTTCCGCAGCCTGATATAGGAATCAATATCCGGAATATGGTGTTTAATCTCAAGCATATTTCAATTTTATTCATCTAAATGATACCACTCAGGATTTTCAAGCCAGTCAGCAGGTTGTGACACAAAACCGATCATATTCTCAAGCAGGACACAATGTTTTCTTTCTTCCTCTGCCAGATTTAGGAATATTTCCTTTCTATGTGAATCTTCCTCTTCATCGGCTCTTTCAAGATAAAACTTCCGGGCATCTGCCTCAGTTTTCAGTGCCTTCTTATAAAATTCTGCCTGTGAGACATCAACATCAATATCCTTCTCTTCTTTCATTTTCATAAAGATATTTTTTACATTTGTTAATACCTCGGTGTCCACCGAGAATTCTGTTTTATCATTTTTCTGCATATCCAGAATTACATTGTAATGTTTAGCTTCAGAGTCTGCCATCATGGTCAGTATATTCTTAAGCCCTTTATTATTTGTTTTCTTCATCATATCAAGGTAAAAATCCCTGCCATCCACTTCCATCTGCATTGCGTATTTATATATATCCATTTTAAATCCCCATTCTTTTAAGTTTCTTAAAAACGACTTATCTACATATTCTCAATAATCTTTTCACCGAACTCTGAGGTAGACACCGTAGTGGCTCCTTCCATAAGCCTTTCAAGATCATAGGTAACGGTTTTCTTCTCTATGGCACCGGCTACTCCTTTTGTGATAAGGGCATCAGCTTCTTTGAATCCGATTGTGTCCAGCATCATTGCCGCGGCCAGAATCAGGGAACCGGGGTTCACCTTGTTCTGACCTGCATATTTTGGTGCAGTGCCATGGGATGCCTCGAAGACAAATCTATCCTTCGCCATGTTTGAAGAAGGTGCAAGCCCCAAACCTCCTACCTGAGCCACAATAGCATCAGAAAAATAGTCTCCATTCAGATTTGGCATAGCAAGTATGTCATATTCTTCCGGCCTTGTCAGGACCAATTGCAGCATGGCATCCGCTATCCTGTCTTTTACAACAATCTTACCATCCGGTTGAGTCCCGGAATATTTTTTGTATAGCTCGTCTTCGGTTATTGTATAGTCTCCATACTCTTCTCTGGCAACTTCGTATCCCCAGTTCCTGAAAGCTCCCTCGGTAAACTTCATTATGTTGCCTTTATGGACGAATGTTACACTTTCTCTGTTATGTGTTATTGCATAATCCAGAGCCATCCTTACCAGCCTTTTGGTCCCTGCGATCGAGATGTTCTTGATTCCAATCCCTGAGTCATCACTTATTTTGGTATCCATGCTTGAATTGAGAAAATCGATAACCTGTTTTGCCTCTTTGCTTCCCTGCTGCCACTCAATTCCGGAATACACATCTTCGGTGTTCTCCCGAAATATTACCATATCCACTTTCTCCGGATGCCTGACAGGACTCGGAGTGCCCTGGAAATAGCGGATGGGCCTTACACAAGCATAAAGGTCCAGAACAATTCTCAGCGTTACGTTAAGTGATCTGTGTCCCTTGCCGACAGGTGTAGTCAGTGGCCCCTTCAGGGCGACATGATAATGCTTGATTGCCTCTACCGTGTCTTCCGGAATAAGCTCACCAAACTTTTCGTCAGCCAGTTCACCGGCGTAAACTTCATACCATGCAATCTTTTTCTTTCCTGAATATGCTTTTTCCACTGCTGCATCAACAACCATCCTGGTCGTATTCGTTATGTCAGGGCCAATTCCGTCTCCAATGATAAACGGTATGACGGGATTATCAGGTACTATAAGTTTTCCATTTTCAACCGTTATGGCCTCACCTTCAGTCGGTGGTGAAAACTTCTCAAATTTTATCATCATTCACCCTTTCTATTTGTACTAAATTAGTATTGTAAGTGGATCCTCCGCCCATATCTGCCAATCTGTCCGGCGTTGTCTGGTTGCTGTTGCAGCCGCCGGGTCTCCCTTGGCCTTAACCAGTTTACCGTCTTTTACGTACGGAATTATTCCGCAAGTATCAGGGCAATCGTGTGGGCACACACTTCGTAGTTCATTTTTCATCTTTATTTGACTGAGTACTATAACTTTCCTTTACAGTTAATGAATACTAATCATAACAATTCGTTGCCAACAAGTAAATAGAGCATGATTATTATTTTGTTGAAAATAAATCGTTTTTTATGATAATCGAATAATGGGAGTTCAATACGAAGAACTTATTCTTACTGCTCTGCTTGCTGCAAAACGAGCAGGAGAAGCAATCCTTGATGTATATGGTTCAGACTTTGCGGTTGAGCATAAAGATGATAAATCTCCGCTGACTCTGGCAGACAAAAGGTCACACGAAATCATTATGGATGTTTTAGAACAGACCATAACGGTAAATAACGGTACAGTGCCCGTTTTAAGTGAAGAGGGGAGAGGTATTCCATTTGATGAAAGAAAAGAGTGGGAATATTTCTGGCTTGTTGACCCTCTTGACGGAACAAAGGAGTTTGTCAAGCGAAACGGAGAGTTTACTGTTAATATCGCACTCATCCGGAATCACAAGCCGGTTCTTGGCATTATTTATATACCGGTGAAGGATGTCTTCTACTTTGCTGCTATAGATTTTGGTACATATAAATTGGAAAACAGCGAAAGTCTGTTCGATAACTCGGTCGATAACTTATCAATAAAAGAGTTGTTAGATAAATCACAGAGACTGCCCCTGACCAATAACAACAAGAGTTCGTTTACCGTTATTGGCAGCCGTTCTCATACTTCCGAGGAGTTTTCAGAATTTGTAAAACTATTAAATGAAAAGTATGGAGAAGTTGAATTTATTTCTTCCGGTAGTTCGCTAAAGCTCTGTCTTGTAGCTGAAGGAGAAGCTGACGTGTATCCGAGATTTGGTCCCACAATGGAGTGGGACACCGCAGCCGGACAGGCAATTGTCGAGCAGGCTGAAGGCAGTGTAATGGATATACAGACCAGAGAACCTCTGAGATATAACAAAGAGGATCTATTAAATCCATTCTTCATTGTCAGCAGGCAAGGTGTTTGTTTCGACTAAAGCTGATTGATTATTCATATGTATAAACAAAAGAACAAAATTATACTATCTATTATCCTGGCAGCATTTTTATTGGTAAATGGCTGTGCAAGCACCAAAACCGGCCCACCGCTTTCTAAAGATGAATTAAGGAAACTTGAAGAAGAGATTGAATTGCTGGCTACAGAAATATATATAAATGATTCAGTCATGGTGTGGAAGAGTGGATTTAATGTTCTGAGCATCATGCCGGAGGGAGTGTTTAAGAAACGTGCAGTGATAGGTGCATTAGTCGAAGATAACACAGAAGATATTGCCGGGTTTTATAAGCTTCCAACAGAGGAGGGATGTGTTGTCATTGGAATAATGGAAGGTTATATAGCTGACCTGGCTGGCATCAGGCAGGGCGATATCATAAAAGAGGTGGATGGGAAAAAGATAAAGGATAGCGGCCATGTTAAGTTTAAGGCCGGCAGATCCTCCACGGTTATTGTAGAAAGGGCCGGTGCAAGAATCTCCTTTAATGTAATACCGAAAGAAATGCCATACGTGCGAATTCGCCTTAAGCAAACCAGTAAGATTAACGCATATGCAAAATTTACGGGAATTGAATTTACGTCCGGGATGGTACACTTTGTAGAGGATGATGATGAGCTTGCCATTATAATGGGGCATGAGCTGGCCCATCTTACCTCAAAGCATCTGCCCAAGAATATCAGTGTGGCTGCACTGTGCGGGACTTTGGGCGGCCTTACGGGTCCTTTAGCGCCGTGGACAACCCAGGCATTGTACGCACCATACAGCAGGAAAAACGAGAGAGAGGCGGACTATATTGGACTCATCTACGCACATAATGCGGGTTATGATATTGAAAAGGGGGCAACTCTCTGGAAGCGCTTTGCGCTGGAAATTCCCAAGAGCCGGTCAAAGAGTTTCCTCCGCAGTCATCCGGCAAGTCCTGAAAGGATATTGCGGGTTAGAAAAGTGGTAGGGTTAATAAAATCAGGGAAAAATCCGTTAGAGGATTTGATTCTCAATTAGTTCCTATTTTGGCGACCAGACCTCAATCCGATGTCCCTCAGGATCAGAGAAGTAAAAAACGTAAGCTCCCCAGGGATGTTCCCGAACCGGTTCGATGGTAAGACCACTGCTGCACAGGTGTTGCCAGGTTTCTGCTGCGCTTTCAACCTGCAGCGCCAATGTCACACCTGCACCCCCACAACTCTTAATGGACGCCCGGCTTTCATCAGCAATACTTATGTGGGCAGTTTCCGTTAACTTAAATTCTATAAACCAGTCTGAGTTATGGGTAATTGGCAGTCCCAAACAACCTTTGTAGAAATCAACGGTTTCCTGCCATTTCTTACAATATAGGATAGTATTTGTGTTTTTTGGAGAGAAAGTATCTGTCATCTATTCGAGAATTCCTTATGAAATAACATAGTAAATTACTTTTTAAACATATTGACATTAAAACACAAAGCTGCCGGATTTCAAATGTTCTTTTTGGGACTCCGGTATCCGGCCGGAAATGATCCGGACAGTATATGGCTAATACGGCGTAAAAGTTACCTTTATATGCTCGTCATTCATTGTTTCAAGAGCTCTCTCAATCCTGGATAATGGATCAATTATTTTATATCTGGAGAACGAACTCCTTTTTCGTTTGGGACTCATCTTGATTCTCTTTAATGGATCTCTTGTTTCCCTGGGATTCATTTCCAGGATTTCTCCTTTGACGTTTGCGTTAATATTTGCTGATGAACTTATGCCTGTTATCCTTAAAATCTGTTTGAGGGAATCGTCAGCGTACAGGTATTCCATCCCCTCATCAGTCAGGCGGTACTCCGTAATTCCATAATGTGAACATACTTTAAATGTAATATTCCCCTCAGAGTTTCTCTCGAAGAATTCAGTTGAGTTTCCTATCATATTCATCAGATCTGACCTTGAGGGGTAAGCGCTTTTGATTAATAATCTTATTCTTTCTTTCTCAATTTCACTGTCATTCATGGGAGAGCCATCTTTCTCTCGTTTCTTGATTTTATCTTCTAATGAAAGGCAGTAAGACGTATGGAAATGGAATAAGATCATATTGTCATTGTCATTCATCAACCCGTCCAGGAACTGTATATCAAGCTTTGCTTTAGTTATATAGTTTTCATCTATCTTTTTTTCTGGTTCTTCGTTGTAACCTATTTCGATCCATTTCTCCTGGCGGGGTAAGTATGCCCAGGATTCCTCTATTTGTGAAGTTTCTATGAGTTTCCTCATTTCTAATATTCCTTCTTCTTCGTTCTCGTATATTACGGTTTTGTATTGGTTCTTGTTGTTAACAACGAGTTCATTGATAACATTGTATCCTTCTTCCTTGTTTGTATCTTCAACGGCCAATGAAACATGATTAAGCCATAGTGTAAGAGTATATAAACAAACCCATAGTAGCATTGTTCGAAATGTGTAATTTGGAATCAGCTTAATAGTCATTTCTAATTATTTGTTGAAATAGCTACATTTTAGATGTGCGAAAAATAGGTTTCATATTATAATAAAACTTTAGTCTTTTAACAGGTTAAACAGTGGAATATAGCGGTAAGAGAAGATAGAAATATGTCTTTTCCGGAGAAGGCAAAAGAAAATTATTTAGAGGGCTTTGCCTGTGCAGAGAGTTTACTTCATGCAATGAGAGATGAAGGTTTATGACGGTATCTTGTATTTATCTGACCCTGTTTTGTATAAATCATTGCCTTTTGTATCGTTTACGACTATTGCCGGAAAGTTTTCTACCTCCAGCTCGCGAATAGCTTCAGGCCCAAGATCTTCAAAGGCAATAATCCTGACTTTCTTTATCCTCTTTGCTATCAGTGCTGCTGCGCCACCGACTGCTGCAAGGTAGACAGCCTTGTATTCTTTCATTGCTTCTATTACTTCTTCAGATCTGCCTCCCTTCCCGATTGTGCCCTTAAGCCCCATCTTAATAAAAGTTGGAGTATATGTGTCCATCCTGTAGCTTGTTGTCGGGCCTGCAGAGCCAGTCTCCTGTCCGGGTCTGGCAGGCGCAGGACCTACGTAATAAAGCAATTGCCCTTTCAAGTCGATAGGCAGGTCCTTGCCTGACTCAATCATTTCTACGAGTCGTTTATGGGCGGCATCTCTTGCAGTGTATAATATCCCGCTAATCCTGACCTTGTCGCCAGTCTCAAGCTTTTCGACATCAGAATCACTTAACGGTGTTTTCAGATTAATGTATTCTGTCATAAATAGATATTTATTGTAAGTTACGGGTTATAAAGATAATTTTCATATTAAGAATATTTTCTAAACTTGCAACTCGCAACGCGCCGTTTATCCTTCCTCGTC
>Ga0208524_1001404_pt1 | contig 11358 bp, 15 predicted proteins | sample ETNtaG_28_FD_185779 | JGI IMG/M metagenome (GOLD analysis project Ga0208524, IMG submission 185779) | Marine microbial and viral communities from oxygen minimum zone, Eastern Pacific Ocean - ETNP201406SV61 (SPAdes) (version 2) | ecosystem: Environmental > Aquatic > Marine > Oceanic ... | reverse complement strand
AGATAAAGGAAATGGTGGTGTTCCATATCAATCACAAAATGAAAAAACAATTTGTGCAGTATATGATGAATTATCTGCAGTTTCTTGTTTTGAAACAATCAAACAAGGTTATGACACAAAAATTATTGTTTGTTATAGACAAAAATCTGAATTGATGAATCTGGTAAAAATTATTCATCAAATCATTCCAAGATTAATTCAAAATGAAATTGAGTTGGAATTCTTTTGGTTGAAAATAAATCCTAGTGGAATTAAAAATTATTTGATTTATGTAAACTCAATAATAGAAATTATGTTAAAAGAGTCAGATAGTAGAATTTCATTGTCTTTATCACCACTAGTATTTTCTTCAAAATTTATTGATAATTCGATAAAGAAAGTATTTGAGAAAAATAAAATTCCGATCATTCCACTTGCAGGTGTTGACACTAATTTGTTTAACGAAGCTAAAGAAATAGGATTGGAAAATAGAGTAAAGAAATTGGAAAAAATAGTCACATCTAGATTTGATGAGATTGCTACATTTTTGAAAAAAGAAGTGGAAATAAGTATAAAAACAAAAAAAGTGATTTCAATTAAACTTGGACCAAATAATGTGCATGATATTTTAGATTCTTTAGAAGAGAATCACTGAGAATTTAAACAGGCGTTAACAGTTTCATGTTGTGCTCAAAATAGGCGAATTTATCTATCCATGGGGAAGTGGTCATTATTCTCGAATGATGAGGCTAAACGATGCGTTATCAGATCATATCAAAGATGAATTTGACGTTCATTATTCAAGTAAAGATCATGTCTATGAAAAATTATTGAAGAAATTTCCAGATAAAAAAGAAAAAATCCATGAAATTTTAATGCCGACTCCAATTGATGGAAAGTTTGGTCCTAGTGTTTCAAAATCATTAATGAATATTCTATTACCAATTGCAAACAACCCTTCATTGATAAGACAAATTGTAAATTATTTAAGAGAAGAGAGAAAATTATACAACAAAGAAAAATTTGATTTAGTGATTAACGATGGGGACATGGGTTCAAATATTTTAGCAAATAACAGAAATATTCCAAGTTTATTTGTAACAAACCAATTCAGACCAAAATTATATAATTCAAGATCATATCTGTATCCTTCACTAATTTTCATAGCAAAACAAATCAATAAAGCATCAAAAATTCTTGTTGCAGATTCTCCCCCTCCATATACTATGTGTGAATATAATCTAAATTTCATAAAAGAATCTGAAGAAAAAGTAGTTTATGTTGGACATTTTACAAATAGCAAAAAAATTAAAAATGAAAATGTAACAGATCTAGAAAAACTAGTTAAAAATAATGAATTTGGTTATTGGATGAGAACTGGCAATAAATCTACAAATGATGGAACAGGTCAAAGATATGAAGAAGTATTTCATCAAAATGAAATGAAGGAAGAAAAAAGAATTATTTCTCATGCAAGAAATGAATCAAGTATTGATTCTGTTACTGGAAGAGATGGTGAAAAATATTCAATTTCAGATGCACTAGAAAAGAAAATTGATTGGATACAAATTGATATTGGTTTTCTGTCAGAACAAGAAAAAGATACAATTTTGGATTTATGTAAATATACAGTAGTAAATGGTTCTCATACGGTAATGGGAGAAATAATGGGAGGAAAATCAAAGCCGATTATTGGAATTCCAATTTATGATGAACATACAAATAATATCAAATGGGCTGAAGAGAAAAATCTTGGAGTTTTAGCCATAAAAACAAAACAAGTTACACAAGCAATTTCAAAAATTAAAGAAAATTATGATAATTTTGAAGACAATTTGAAGGATTTTTCAAAGAATTTTGTTCCTAATGGAGCAGAAAATTCAGCAAAGATTGCTGCTGAAATCTTAGAAGAAAAGAGATAAAACATTATTTTAATAATTTTGCTCATCTGGCACGCGGGATTTCGATGGGCGAACGGACCGAAAGGGATGATGAAAAAATCCGCGTGTCAGATTAATATCGATCAATTAAGAATGTGGGAACGCTTTTATGGAAAAAATTTAGCCAAATCATCAGTGCCTAATTGTCCTGAATGTACAGCAAGAGAGAAAAAGAAAATTCAAACAAAGTATGAAGAAGAAGTACCTGAAGAAGAAAGAGGCAGAGAAGAATTATTCAAATTATTTGATGAAATTGATATTCCAATGAAAATGGATGAAAAAAATAGAAGACATTTTGTTTGTAAACGATGCGGACTATATGCTACTAGAGAAGAAGTTTCAGACATCAGATTCAAACTAAATCAAAAAGAAAGAACACGTGATGATAAACATGATGACTATCTTGAGTGGTGGTCAAAGAGTAAAAAAGAAAAAGCAGAAAACTAGGGTTGTTTAGTATGGTAAAAAAACAAGAAGAAATTCCTGAATGGGTTACTGATGAAATTCAAAATGCAAAATTTAAGAAACCTGTAGAAATGAAAAAAACAGGATATATTCTTGAATTTTATTATGAAGATAACAAAATAGATGTTCAGTTGTATGAGGTATTAGAAGACGGTAGACACATTGTAACAATGGATGTGGAAAAAGAAATTAAAATGGATGATTTGTTAAAAGGAGAAGTATATGAATTCGTTTTTGATCAACATAAAGCTCCATTAAGTAAAAAAGTAACAGAATTTTTAGAAAAAGAAAAAGAAATTGAGATGAGTGCAATTTATCAATTTGAGTTAAAATCTTTAGAACTAATGGATGTAGGTTCTGAAGAAGACTCTGAAAATGAAGAATAAAGTTAGTGTTATTTTTTAGAATTAGGCATGTTTTTGAAAAAAATTCCCAATAATGGATTAATAAAATATGGAAATGTGTTTTTTGTCCATACTGCACCACGTACTACAGAAGGAACAATAATTTCCAATCTTGGAGAACTTGAAGCTTTTAAAATTGCATTTGCTACAGATTTAGAACTGAGAGACATAAGAGAATATTTTGGTATCTTTTCAAAAGAAGGATGATCAAAAAAATTAGTTCTAACCATAATTGGGCTAACAACTGTAATTCCAATTCCAGTATCCTTTAGTTCATGTTTTAGGCCCTCTGAAAATCCTAACATAGCAAATTTAGATGCACAATATGATGCAATTCCAGGTAGGCCAAAGCTTGCTGCAACAGATGCAACATTAACAATATGGCCCGATTTTTTCTTTAACATTTGTGGAAGAAAATTTTTGATACAGTAAATCATTCCAAAATAATTAGTTTCCATTTGTGATTCAATATCATCTATAGAAAGATCAGAGACTGCACCAAAAATTGCAAAACCGGCATTATTTACTAAAATATCTACAGTATCAAATTTTTCTAAGACAATTTTTGACATCTCTTTAACCTGATTTTTATTTGAAACGTCACATTGACATACAAGTATTGTTGTATGAAATTTTTCCAATTCTTTTGCAACTAATTCAAGTTTATCTTTTCTTCTTGCAACTAAAATAAGATTAGCACCTTTTTTGGCAAATTCTAATGCAGTTTGTTTTCCAATTCCTGAAGATGCACCAGTGATTAAAACAATCTTATTTTTAAAATTCATAAATAAAAAAAATTGTTTAAAGATAAAGTAGTTTCTATGAGGCTTTTGGTTTAGATATTCTACTCAAGGCTAATTTCACTAAAAGTAACCACGTAACTAAAATTGGAACATAATATGTTGCAATTCTCCATCCAATTACAGCATCCCAAGCAACAATATCTTTTGAAACTTCAAAATCAAAAGGATTTAGGTTGTTAAGATAGGCAATAATTCCAAATTCTGCTAAACCAGAACCTCCAATAGTTATTGGTAAATTACCAATTGCATTTGCACCCATTACTGCCATAATAGAATCAAATGCATTGATTACGTATCCAGTTCCCATTGCAATAATCATAAATGAAATTCCATAAAATGCCCAAGATACAAGTGAGATTAGAAATGATACAAAAAAGATTTTTTTAGATTCAGGAGTGTGTATATTCTTTCTAATCATAGTGCATGTTTCTTCCATCCAAGAATTTGTTTGATCAATGTATTTAGTGCCTTTTTCTTTACCTACTTTTTTAACAAGAGTTGTCAGTACTTGTGGAACTTGGAATGTATGTTTGGAAGATAGTAAAAACATCACCATCCACAAAGATGTTACAAAAATACTGGTACCTAAAATAATTGCTCCAACAATATATGCTCCATTCAATACTGCAATAATTCCTGCCATTATAGATAACAAGCCTGCTGCAAGCACTTCAGTAACAATATCCATAATTGCAATCCATGTAGACTTGGAAAGTTCTACTCCTTTTTTCTTCAAATAATAGATTACAATGAATTCTGCTCCAACAAACATAGGAGTTGTAAATTTGATGAATTCGCTACCAATTCTTACACCAATTAATTTTCCAAAAGAATCAAAATTACCTAGATATTTTCTTGTAATGTATGCAAATTTGACTCCTTGAAGACCTAATTTAATCATCATAGCAACAATTGCTCCAACAAATGGAAAAAGTCCAATTGCCAATACATCATCTAATTTGACGTCAAATTGGGTGGCAATGATTAAGATAGGAATTATGGTAACAGGTATAGCTACAAGTCTCCAGTTCATCTAGAATCTTTTTTTTAGATTCAAATATGAAAGTTAAGTTGACATCTAATCATTAATTGAACAGTCATAGAATTAGCTATGAAAAATTGTTTTAATCGTTGATTTTAAAATAGTTTGAAATACTAGCAGATAGACAATCAGAGAGTTGAAAACAATTTTTGTTTCTGGAACTGCAGGCTCGGGAAAATCACTTCTTTCATCAAAATTACATGAATATTATACAAAAAATGGGGCATTTGCAGCTGTTTTGAATTTAGATCCGGGTGTAGAAAAAATGCCATATACTTGTGATATTGATGTCAGAGATCATGTAGATTATGTATCAATTATGCAACAATACGAGTTAGGGCCTAATGGAGCATTAGTCATGGCAAATGATTTGATTGCATCAAAGATAGATGATATTCAAAATGAGGTAAACAATGTTAATCCTGACTATCTAATTGTAGATACCCCTGGCCAAATTGAATTATTTGCATATCGTTCAAGCGGACGTTTCATAATAGAAAATATTACATCTGAAGATAAAACAAGTGTATTTCTATTTGATGGATCATTAATTACGTCACCCGTGAATTTTGTTTCAATTGCACTTTTAGCTACATCAATTAGGTTACGTTTGAATTTACCGACAATTAACGTATTAACTAAAACAGACATTATTGGAGAAAAATTAAAAGAAATACTACAATGGACAACTAGTTTGAATACGTTAGAAAATGCAATAGCAAAAGAGACAGATGGGGACACCTATACATTGACTACAAATATTTTACGTGGACTGAATCTTAGTGGATTTGCCCAAGGACTGATTCCAGTTTCAAATGTTACAGGTGATGGTTATGTAAATCTAGAAGGTGCATTAAGTAGAATTCTTAACTTAGGGGAGGAGGTAGAAGATTAATGGTATCTAGTATTACTGTTAAAGCACCTTCATCTACTGCAAATTTAGGTCCAGGATTTGATGTGTTTGGATTAGCAGTTAACGCATTTTATGACAAAGTTACTTTAACAAAAACAAAAAGTGGAATTACAATAATTACAGATGGAAATGTTCCTACAAATCCTGAGAATAATACAGCAGGATTAGTGGTGAAAAATATGAAGAAAAAATTTAAAATAAATCAAGGTATTGAAGTAAAAATTGAAAAAGGTGTTCCTGCAGGATTTGGAATGGGAAGTAGTGCAGCTTCAGCTGCTGCGGCTGCAGTAGCATTTGATAAATTATTTGGATTAAAACTTGATGATGATTCTTTAGTTGAATTTGCGGGTAGTGGTGAAAAAGCTAGTGCAGGTTCAATTCATTATGATAATGTTGCAGCTTCAGTTTTAGGAGGTTTTGTAATTGTAAAAACTGGACCTCTCAAGGTAATTAGAATAGAACCACCAACAAATCTTAGAGTGTGTATAGCAGTTCCAGAAATAATTGTTCCAAAAAAGAAAACCAAGGTTTCAAGAGGCGTAATTCCAAAAAAAGTGAATCTGAGTGATAGTATTTTGAATTTATCAAATGCGGCAGCAATTGTTGCTGGATTTATGAAAAAAGATTCAGATTTAATTGGAAATTCAATTAAAGATGTGATTGTAGAACCTGCACGGCAACATATGATTCCAGGATTTTCTAAGGTAAAAGAAAATGCAATTAAAGCAGGAGCATTGGGTGTTACAATAAGTGGAGCAGGGCCTTCAGTAATTGCATTTGCAAAAAAGTCTTCTGATATGAAAAAAATTAGTTTGGCAATGACTAAAGGATTTACGTCAGCGAATACAAAATGTAAAACAATAATCTGTAAACCTAGCAATGGGGCAAAAAATAAGAGAAAATAATTCTAGATGAAAGTTATGAAAAAAGCAGTTATTGTTTTTAGTGGAGGTGTAGATTCTGTTTGTGCGGTTTCATTTTTGAAATCAAAATATGATTTGTATGGAATTACATTTTCATATGGACAAAAAGCAGATATGGAAATTGCTGCTGCAAAATCTTTTGCAAAAAAATTAGGATTAAAACAACATAAAATTATCGATATTGGTTTTATGAAAGATTTGTATGGTGATTCTAATGTTTTGACAAGCAAAAAAAGAAAAATTCCTAGTAAATTTGAATATTCAATTGTAGTTCCAATTAGAAATGCAGTATTTCTATCAGTAGCTTCAGCATGGGCTTTTACACTAAATGCATCACTTGTTGTATATGGTGCTCATACAGGCGATACTCATTATCCTGATTGTAGACCAATATTTGCAAAAAAATTAGAATCTGCATTTAACCAAGGAGAAATAGATGGAATTAATTCAAAATTACGAAATAGTATTAAAATTTGGTCACCCTATAGAGAAAAATTATCAAAAAGTGATTTGCTAAAATCTGGAATTAAAGTTTTAGGAGATTCTATTTTTAAGACCTGGAGTTGTTACTCAAATAAAAAATATCATTGTGGTGAATGTGAATCTTGTAATAATAGAAAAATTGCATTTACAAAAGCTGGAATTAAAGATAAAACAAAATATCTTAAATGATTTTAGTAACCGTTTCGAAGAAATTTTGTTAAAATTAAACGTCTTAATCCAATATACCAAACAATGAAGACCCATCCCATATTACCTATAAACAGATAATTTTGTATTTCAGGAGTTAATCCTTCAAAAGAATTAGTAATTTCTCTGGAAATTAACAATGAGACTGCAATAACGATTATGCATTCAATTGCATACCATGTCCAATGAGGCCAGGATTCTTTTGGAATGTGAATATTTGGATGTACTCCCATGTGAGTTATCAAAAAAATTGATTATTTAATTTTTCAGTATGTGTTATACGTAAGAATCTGAGGCACGTTTTCTAATGAGTGTCATAATACCTTCTTTTTCATCTTTATTTTCATAAATTCCCCTAAATGCCGACGAAGATAGAGTGGCATCATTTCTAACACCACGCATTTTCATACATAGATGTTCAGCATCAGCCAATACTACAACACCTTTTACTCCTTGAGAGAATAGTTCATCTGCAATATTTTTTGTTAATCGTTCTTGAATTTGTAGTCTTTTTGAATATTTTTCAACTAATCTTACTAGTTTTGATATTCCAAAAACTCTACCATTTGGGGAGTAAGCAATGTTAATTTTTCCAAAAAATGGTAACATATGATGTTCACACATTGAATAGAATTGAATGTCACGTACAATTACTGCACCAGAATCTTCTGAGAACTGTACAGTTAATTCTGAATCTGAATCATATCCGTTAAAGATCTCTTTGTACATATTTGCAATTCTTTCAGGAGTCTCACGTAACCCCTCACGAGTAGGATCTTCCCCAACTTCAATTATTAGTTCTCTCACGAGTTTTTTAACACGATCTTTATCCATTTTATAATTTCACAGAATTTTTCTAGTATTTGAACCTAATCAGATTTTTAGGCTGATAATTTATGGAGCACCAATGAATTTGTGTAGTTGAGGAACTACTTTGACATCAATATAATGGGGATACACAATATCATACAAATCTAGTAAAAGTTCCAATGACGGTTCTGCAACACCATAGGTGGGTTGAATAATAAAACCATCTATATTTTCTTTAGAAATGGTTTTGAAAATTTGATTTGTTAATTCTTCAAATTCATTAATTTTTGTTTTAGAACTAACCACAATTTTGATGTAAGTTGTTTTCTTTGTTTTTACAGATGATTCTAAACAGTTCATAGTATGCCCAATTAATTTTTCATAATGTTTAAAATCTACAAAATCTGAATCTTTCGTTTTAAATTCAATTTTGACAATATCAATAAATGGCAAAACATGATTGAATCTATCAATATCAAAACATGATGATTCAAGATATGTTAAAATTTTTTTCTCTTGAATATGTTTGGCAAGTTGAGCTACTGCTTGATGTTGAATTAGTGGATCACCACCCGTAAAATTCACTTTGTAAGTTTGTTTTTTTAAATTAGAGTCAATTAATTGACATGCTTCATCAATTGAATATTCTTTTCCAGAATCAAGCGGAAGAGATTCTTTTGTATCACAATAAAAACAAGTAAAAGGACAACCTGCAAGTCTTACAAAAAGAGTTTTTGTTCCATAAAGAATTCCTTCTCCTTCAACGGATGTAAATATTTCAAATAATCTTACTTTCAAGTAAAAATACTAAATTTTTTCATTATTTATTTAATGAGTTTCTAATGCATTACGGGTTCTTTTGAATAAAATAATCCAGAAATAAAGAACACTACGCCCAAAATTCCAATTGTACTTCCAACTAATTCTATTTGATTTTGTAAATCTCCTTCGATTGGAGCCCATAACCAAGCCATCAAAGCACCAACTATAATCATTGGAATTCCTACTCCAACTGTAATTGCTTTTGAAGCCATATTCAAATTCTTTTGAAAATGTATATGAAGCTTATGTTATTTAGCCAATCGAGTATTGGATGTTCTTCAATAATTTGTTTAACTCATGAAAAACCATCTTTGCATCATTAATCTGGTTTTTATCAATTAGAGTTTTAATTTCATCAATTAATTCATGAGCTTCATTGATTAGATTCTGATCAGCACCAATTTCTTCAGCTTTATCTAATTTTTTCTCAATTCTATCAAGTTGCCTATCTACAAATTGTTTTATTCTATCAAATGCACTATGTGAAGTAGATTCACGAATATCCTTTTGAATAGATTTAATCAAGGATTTTAATTGATTAATATTTTCAGATGGATTTTCAGTTCCATCATTAATTTGATTACGTGTTTTAATGAGTAAATTATCAATATTTTCAAAATCAATGTTAGCATTAAGTCTTGTAGATATGGTCTTTAACATTAAAACATATTTTTCTAGTCTATCAAGTTGACTGGACTGATCTATGTGAGATATAGTGATTTGTACCTTCACGGTAGGTTCAGAAGTCATTTTAGAAATTTGTTTAAATAATTTCATTGCTGTAAGAAAATCTTTTTTTGTTTGTTTTACATCATTTGGTAAAGATTTTTCTAATGAATTTACTGCTGTATGTCCTTTAGTATATAGAGATTGAATTTTTTCAGGTACTTCATTACCATATACTTGATATAACTGATTTTGAATTTGTTTATCTGCTTGTGTAGCAATACGAAGTAAAATACTAAGATCATTTTGAGCATATGCATCATTAACAAAAGTTGTTGTCCCAAAAATCAATACAAAAATTGTAAATAATGCTAAAATCTTCATTCTTCTTCCTCCATATTTTTTCGAAGTTTAACTAAATTTTGTAAATCTTTCTTTTCAATTTCAATTATTCCATTACGTTCTAATCTTTTTACTGCACGCCACATCGTAGTTCTTGGTTGTAGGAATTTTTTACGCAATTCACTTTCTAATGCCTCTCCTCCATTTTTTGAAATAAACTTCACTATCTCTTTATCATCTTCACGGATATCTGGTTTTAATTTAAAAATTGTTTCAATGTCAATTGGTTCAACTTGAGTAATTTGTTGTTTTTGTGTTAGTTTTGTAGTTCTTGGTTTTCTACGAATAATTGTAGCCACAATAGCAGATACAATGATTCCACCAATTATTACATAGATAAAATAATTTGATTCAGATAAAGAATCAATTGGTTCAACTGGGACAGATATTATTGGGCTACTAAAAAGATAATCAATTTCAGTCTCACCACCAGACAAAGTTAATTGGTTTTGATCATCGATTAATTGCATATCAAGTGGAAGGTTTGTCATGCCAATGATTGCTGAATTTTTTGGGAATAGTAATGTAAAATCAGAAGGAGCATCTAAGTAAAATGTCCAAACTCTACTTTGTTTAGATACTAAATCATGAATATCATATTCTATAGTAATTACAGATGAACCAAATGTTTCAATTAACACAAAATTTCCCAAAATATCATAATTGAGTAAAAATCCATTTTCATTTATGGCAACAAAATTATCAATTGTACTTCCAAATAATTCAAGTTCATAATCAATATTTGATGGATCTACATCAATTTCAGAAGAAACATGAGTAGTTCCATCTGGGTAAATAATTAGATCAAGGTTTCTAGGAGAACTGAATGAAGGTTGAATTGGTATTATTGCTGCCACAATTATCAAACTAGCTACCAAAAGAGGCATTCTAATCATTGTATCAATTATACCATCAGTCCTTACAAAAAGCATTCCATATTCTCCAGGAAACTCTTCCCCATGAATTTGTTCGATTTCTGGGTTCATATGATCAATACCTTAGATTCATGTTTTCTACTAATCCCTGAAATCTCTTAAATTCCTGAAAAAATTCTAATCCTTTTTCAGTTATTTGGAAGACTCTATTTCGATCATTTTTGATTGATTCTACCAAGCCTGCTTCAACCAATTTCTCACATTTGTCTAGTACTGCATAGTGAGAGAGGTTAGCTTTTCGAGAGATTGCAGATACAATGATTCCGTCACGACCGCCGTCAGCGGTTACGTCTAAGATATCACCCATAATGCCCATTTCGGATCTGTATTGTTGTTTTGACATGCTATAGTATAGAATCAAGTAGTTAATGAGGAACATTTTGAAACTCTATAGCGGAACACATAGCGGAACGGTATTTGATCTCAAAAAAATGCCTAAAATTCTAGATAATTGATTATTTTGACTAAAAAAGGATGTCAGAGGTTTTGATTTGTGAAAGATTTCGGTTTCTCTTATAATTGATGAAAATCATTCATTGTGTTAGTTTTGGGATTCATAGAAAC
>Ga0208524_1001397_pt1 | contig 11399 bp, 7 predicted proteins | sample ETNtaG_28_FD_185779 | JGI IMG/M metagenome (GOLD analysis project Ga0208524, IMG submission 185779) | Marine microbial and viral communities from oxygen minimum zone, Eastern Pacific Ocean - ETNP201406SV61 (SPAdes) (version 2) | ecosystem: Environmental > Aquatic > Marine > Oceanic ... | reverse complement strand
CAATAAAAAGATTGCCAATTTTGGAAAAAACGGGAATTAGAAAGTTTTTTTCTGGACCTGAGTCATTTACTCCTGACACAAATTATCTTTTAGGAGAGGTTCCTGAAATTAGAAATTTTTATGTTTGCTGTGGTTTTAACAGCATGGGCATTGCAACTGCAGGAGGAGCAGGAAGAGTTACGGCCGAATGGATGATGAATGGCAGTATTAATGAAGATTTATTTAATGAGGATATCAGAAGATTTGAAAAATTTCATTCATCAAAAAAGTTTATTATGGAAAGAGTTACTGAGACATTAGGAGATTTATATGGAATGCATTGGCCTTACAAACAACACAAAACGTCAAGAAATCAAAAATTACTTCCTTATCATGAAGAATTAAAGAGGGCCGGCGCATGTTTTGGAGCAGTTGCAGGTTATGAACGTCCTATGTGGTTTGCAATAAATGGGGCTGAAGCAAAATACAAGTATAGTTATAACTATCAAAATTGGTATCCGTCCGTTGAATATGAAACGATCAATGTGAGGAAAAATGTTGGTTTATTTGATTTAACCCCATTTTCTAAATTTGAACTAAAAGGTCCAAAAGCTCATATAGAACTTCAACGCATTTGTTCAGCCAATATTAAAAATGAAAAAGGTAGAACAACATATACCCAAATGTTGAATAAAGATGGCGGAATAGAAGCTGACTTAACTGTCGTTTGTTTGGATCAAAATTATTTTAGAATTATAAGTTCCGCTGCAGTAAGAGAGCATGATAAGCATCATATTCTTAAACATTTAGATCCAGATGTTGAATTTAAAGATGTGACAGAAGATTATGCTTGTCTTGGTGTGTTCGGTCCTAAAAGTAGAAGCTTGATGATCGATATAGCAGGAAAATATTTTGACAATGAAGATTTTCCATTTGGAACAAGTAAAAATATTAAAATTGTAAATATAACAGTTTGGGCACAAAGATTGTCCTATGTTGGTGAGTTGGGCTGGGAACTATATATTCCCATGAAAAATGCAAAGATAATTTATGAAAAAATTATTCATGAAGGAAAAAAATATCAGATTTGTCATGCAGGAGTTCATTCTATGGACATATTAAGAATGGAAAAAGGATACTTGCACTGGGGGCATGATATTACACCAGAGGAGAATCCATTTGAAGCGGGATTAAAATTTACAGTAAGTTTTAAAAAAAATGTAGATTTTATTGGCAAAGAAGCTTTAGCTAAAAAAAAAAATCAAAAACCTCAAAAGAAACTTGCTATGCTTACCTTAAAAGATAGCAAACCTGGATTTCCACTTTTACTTCATGATGAACCAATTTTGAATGAAGGTAAAATTATTGGAAGGACTACTTCAGGAAATTACTCTTTTAACTATAAAAAAAATATGGCATTTGGTTACATTAATTCAGATTTAGAATTAAATATGTTCATCGGTAAATCTTTGGAAATTGAAGTGGAAAAAACCATGTATGAAAGCAGTATTGAAATGCAACCCTTACATGATCCAGAAAATAAGCTTCTTAAAAGCTAAATCAACTCACCAGTGAGTTTTTTGAAATTTTTTTGCCATATGTCTTATATTAATTAAAGAAAGACTGGTTTATGAATTACAATTCTTGATTGATTTAATATTTTTCACATGTTTAAATATAGAAATTTCAAATATGTCCGTTAAGAGAAACATAGATCAGAATAACCTTCCTTATTTAAGTGTACAGGCGAATTGGAGATCTAACAGGGGAAATGTACAACTGTTAATGAGAAGATTAAAAGAAAACAATCGAAAAGAAAATAATGGAAAATTTATTTTTTTGACGACAACGATTAGTATTCTTGTTATTTCCGGCATTATTATTTCTTTTTGAAATTTATTTCATTATTAAGAAGGTTGAGAACTAAAGAAAAATATTCTCAAAAAAAAAACATTTTTTTATTATAAAATGAAAATTCTCTTTATTAGTAGTTCAAATGGGAAGCAAAATAGTAGACCGAATGATTATATGCATGACATAGTTTTGCATGGATTGCGAGAAATATACGGAAACAGTGTAATAGATTATCCTGGAGTTTGGTACATGTATCGCGATGAAGTAAAAAAGAGAAATTATGATATTGATAATCTTTGGGGCAAAGGGTTTACACTCTATAATTTATTATCAAATTATCAACAAATTGATAGGACAGATATAGAAAATAAAATTAAGACAAATTATTTTGATTTTATAATATTTGGTTCAATTGATAAAGCTCAACTTTTTTTTGGTATAGCTATAAATTCTAAAAGTAAAATTATATTTGTTGATGGGAACGACAGTTCATTTATCAATGAGCAAATTACAGACAAAGGAGTTTACTTTAAAAGAGAATTAATTTCAGATAACATTAAGAATGTTTATCCAATAAATTTTGCTATACCAAAAGAAAAAATTGTCCATACGATAAATCCAAAACCATTAAATATATTAGCTCCATTAATACCTGGTAAATATTCAACTTACATATACGAGAACGAACAAGATTATTATCAAAGCTACCAAAACAGTGTATTCGCTCTTACCTATAAAAAAATGGGGTGGGATTCATTGAGACATTATGAAATCTTAATGAATGGGTGCATACCTTTATTTTTAAATATTGATAAATGCCCTGAAAAAATTTTAACAAATTTACCAAAAAAATTGCTTTCAGAAATTTTTATTCAGTACTCATGGATTCTTAATCAATTTTTTCCTACAAATATTTATAAAATGAAATTTTTAACAACTGAAAAATTTTTTCTATATTTTCTTAATTTGTTTAAAAAAAAATATAATAGTACAGCTTTAATCAATAGTTATCCTAAATTATTCGAAATAAAAAAAAAGATGATTGATTACACTAAAAAAAATCTAACTACAGAAAAAATTGCAAGCAATATGATTTCAGACACAATCAGATATTATGAGTGAAAAAGGAACAAAAAATTATTTGAAAAACTAAAATAATCTTAACTTTTTATTTTGAATTAATTTTTCATTAAAATTAGATCTTTTTAAATACCTTTTGTATTTTTTTTTGTATTGTTTCCACTCTTTATCAATAATTGAAAACCAAGCAGTATCTCTGTTGCGTTTTTTTACTATAAATGATTGTCTAAAAACGCCCTCGAACTTAAATCCCAGCCTCCTTGCTGCCTTTTTTGAATGTAAATTTAAATTATTACATTTCCATTCATAACGTCTATTACCTAATTTATCGAAAGCATTTTTTATCATCAAATACATCGCTTCAGTTCCTTCAATCGTGTTTTGAAGTAAAGGCGAATAATTTATATGACCTACTTCAATATTACCGTGATCAGGTGTTATACGTAAATAACTTGCCATGCCACAAAAGGTTTTATGTCCTTTTGAATAAATTACGTAAAAAAAAGGATCATTATTTAAACAAAAACTTCTCAACCATTTTTTGAATAGATTTATATTTTTAAATGGACCATAAGGAAGATAGGCCCAAATCAAATTTTTTTTATCTTTCGAATAATTTTTATAAAGATCTTCTGCATGTTTATTAACATTAACCGGTTCCAAAATTGAATACTTGCCTACTAATCTTTGTTTAGTAGGTAATTTTGCTTTTTTAAAATTAACTAAATATCCGACTTTTGGTTTTCTTGACATTATTCAATTGCATTAGCAGAAAAATTGTTGATATTTCAATAAAAAAGCAAGTTAGTTGCCAATAATAAAAGAAATATATTAATATTAGCTTTATCGCTTTCTTTTGGTATTGGCATGTCTTTACTTCCTCAATTTGTTGCTCATATACCGGATTTTGGAATTAAATTAAAACTATTGTTAACAACCGGATTAATTCCTGCGGGATTATTGGCATTTATTTTAAATGCTACACTTCCTAAAAAGTAATAAATAATTTATAAAGTTGTAAAATTTAGGGCAAGTGGCGGAATTGGTATACGCGCTAGTCTTAGGAACTAGTACCGTAAGGTTTAAGAGTTCGAGTCTCTTCTTGCCCACCAAATAATTATGAAAGTAACAGTGGATTCCAAAAAAGGATTAAAGACCGATCTAAGAGTTACTGTTGATAAAAAAACAATTAATGACCAAATGGTTGGAAGATTTGAGGAATTAAAAAAAACGGTTAACTTAAAAGGATTTAGACCTGGCAAAGTTCCCATAGAAATTCTAAAAAGACAATTTGGAAAAGCAGTTTATGGTGAAGTTCTCGATAAAGTTTTAAAAGAGTCTTCCAGTAAAGCTTTAGAAGATAAAAAAATAAGGGTTGCCGGACAACCTAAGATAGATCTTAAAAAATACGGAGAAAATAAGGATTTAGAGTACACAATCCATGTTGAACAATTACCTAAAATAAAAATTAAAGGAATAGAGGAAATTAAAATTACAAATTATGAAATTAAAACAACTAACTTAGATATAGATAAAAGAATCAAAGATATTGCTAAAAGTCAAAATAATTTCAAAGACAAGAAAAACGAAGAAATTACTGCACAGGGAGATCTGGTTATTTTTGACTACAAAGCAACAATTGATGGAAAAGATTTCAAAGGAGGTGAGGGAAATAATACTCAAATTATTTTGGGTAAAGATTTATTCATTAAAGATTTTGATAAACAATTAATTGGTGTAAAAAGACAGGAAGAAAAGATTGTTGAAGTTACTTTACCAGATAACTATCCCCACAAAGAATACTCAAATAAAAAAGCAAAATTTGTTTGTAAAATTATAAACATCAAAAGTCCAAAAGAAATTAAAATTAACGATGAGTTTGCAAAAACTCTTGGGGCAAAAGATCTGAATGATTTAAAAACAATTGTTTCAAAGCAGATTCAAGCACAATACAAAAATACCCTTGATACAATAACAAAAAAAGAAATCCTCGATCAATTAGATAAATTTCAGGATATTCAAATTCCAGAAAATCTTATTCAACAGGAAATTGAACTGCTAAATCACGGAATGAAAAACGAAGAAATAGAAAAAAATAAAAAAGTAAATGAGGAGACAGCAAGAAAAAGAATTAAAACTGGATTAATTTTAAATGAGTTTGGAGAACAAAATAATTTGAAAGTTAATGAGGAAGAAATAAAAAATGAAATTCAGAAACAAGTTCAAATGATGCCCGATCAAGCAAAACAAGTGACAGAGTATTATCAAAAAAACCCTTCAGCAGTTGCGAGCTTAAGGGGAGGAATATATGAGGAAAAGATTATTTCTTTGATAAAAGAAAAAGCTAGATCTACTAAAAAAAATATCTCTACAGATGAAGCAGAAAAAATTATATTAGATCAAAATAAAGAATCCAAAAAGAGCAGTGCAGCGCGGCCAAAAATTCAAAAAACCACAATAAAAAAACCTGGAAAACGAAAAAAAGTTAGCAAAAAGTAATTACTAGTTGTATAACGAGCGAATCACTATATGACTGATAAAATTCAAGAACACATGAACAATCTAATTCCAATGGTTGTTGAGCAATCAAGTCGTGGAGAAAGAGCCTACGATATATATTCTAGGCTTTTGAAGGAAAGAATAGTTTTCTTAGTAGGACCGATTAATGACAACGTTGCAACTTTAATAACAGCGCAGCTTTTATTTTTAGAATCCGAAGATCCTAAAAAGGAAATTTTCTTTTATATTAATAGTCCAGGTGGATTGGTGAATGCTGGATTTGGAGTTTATGATACGATGCAATATATTAAACCATCGGTTTCTACGTTGTGTATTGGACAGGCTTCTTCTATGGGTTCTTTTCTTTTAGCAGCAGGAGAAAAAGGAAAGCGATTTTCTCTTCCAAATTCTAGAATTATGGTTCATCAACCTTCTGCTGGCTTCCAAGGACAAGCAACCGATATTGAAATTCATGCGAATGAAATTATGTTATTAAAAAAGAGATTAAATGAAATTTATTCAAAGCACACTGGACGTACTGTTGAAGAAATAAAAAATGCTCTTGAAAGAGACAAGTTCATGACACCTCAAGAGGCAAAAGAATTTGGGTTGATTGACAAAGTTGTAGAAAAAAGAGTCTAACCCACAACATATAGTTTTATCCACAACTCACACTTGCCTGTGATCAGTCATATATAATAAGGTCAATTTATTGATTCGTTTATAAATTTATGAGTAACAAAAATAATAAAAATATACTTTACTGTTCCTTCTGTGGAAAAAGTCAGCACGAAGTTAAAAAACTTATTGCAGGTCCGACAGTATTCATTTGTGATGAGTGTGTCGAACTATGCATGGATATTATTAAGGAAGAAAATAAAGATTCTTTGGTCAAACATCATGAAGGTGTTCCTTCGCCAAAAGAAATCTGTAATGTGTTGGATGATTATGTCGTTGGTCAAAAATATGCAAAAGAAGTTTTGTCGGTTGCAGTTCATAATCATTACAAGAGATTAAATTATGAAACAAAAAGTAGTAAAGAAGTGGAATTGGCAAAATCTAACGTATTATTAGTTGGACCAACAGGATGTGGAAAAACTTTATTAGCCCAAACGTTGGCAAGAATTTTGGATGTACCATTCACTATGGCAGATGCTACAACTCTTACAGAAGCAGGCTATGTTGGAGAGGATGTTGAAAATATAATTTTAAAACTTTTACAATCTGCTGATTACAACGTTGAAAAGGCGCGAAGTGGAATTGTTTATATAGACGAAGTCGATAAAATTAGCAGGAAGTCCGAAAACCCTTCCATTACAAGAGATGTATCAGGCGAAGGTGTTCAACAAGCTTTATTAAAAATTATGGAAGGAACTGTTGCAAGTGTCCCTCCTCAAGGAGGAAGAAAACATCCTCAGCAAGAATTTTTACAGGTTGACACAACTAACATTCTGTTTATCTGTGGAGGCGCTTTTTCTGGATTAGATAAAATTATCTCTCAACGAAACAGAGGGACGTCAATCGGTTTTGGTGCTGAAGTTAGAAGTGCAGATGATAAAAAAGCTGGAGAGATTATCAAAACTTTAGAGCCAGAGGATCTATTAAAGTATGGTTTGATCCCAGAATTTATTGGTCGAATGCCAATTGTTGCGACACTTGAAGATTTAGATGAACAATCATTGGTAAAAATTCTAAAAGAGCCAAAAAATTCTCTATTAATGCAATATCAACAAATTTTTAGATTTGAAGGGGTAAAACTAATTTTTAAAGAAGAGGCATTATCGGAAATTGCAAAAAAATCAATTACAAAAAAAACTGGTGCGAGAGGATTACGTACTATACTTGAATCTCTTCTTTTGAAAACAATGTTTGATTTACCAAGTCAAGAAAACGTGAAAGAAGTCATCATCGATCGAAGCGTGGTACTTGGCGAAAAAGAACCTATAGTCGTTTATTCAAAGAACAAAGATATAACAGGCAAGTCTTCAGCTGCATAAATTTTTGTTGAAATATTCGTAATTATATCCATATTTAAGGTATGAGTGATGAAAATTCATTTCCCCTTTTACCGTTAAGAGATGTTGTGGTGTTTCCACATATGATGGTGCCCTTGTTCGTTGGAAGGGAAAAATCAATTACTGCATTAAATGAGGTGATGAAAACTAACAAAAAAATTGTATTAGTTACTCAAAAAAATTCTGAGGTTGATGATCCAGGAAAAAATGATGTTTTTACTTATGGATGTAAATGTTCGATACTTCAATTACTTAAATTACCAGATGGGACAGTAAAATTACTAGTAGAGGGGATTAAAAGAATTAAAATTATAGACTTTAATGATAATGGTGGACTTATTATCTGCAAAGTATCAGATTGTGAAGATATCTTGAATAAAAAAGAGGATCTTTATCCTTTAGCGATTACTGCTTTAAGAAGACTTGAAAAATTATCCACGATTAATCGAAAAATTTCAACCGAAATTATAAATAATTTAAAATTATTAAAAGACCCATCGCAGATTGCCGATAATATCGTGTCTCATTTAAATATATCAATTCAAGAAAAACAACAATTATTTGAAATTTTGGATGTCAAGAAAAGAATTAGCAGTGTTATTGAAATTCTAGATCACGAAGCAAGTATTGTTGGTGTTGAGAAAAGAATTAGAGGCCGAGTTAGAAACCAAATGGAAAAAACACAAAGGGAATATTATTTAAACGAACAACTAAAAGCAATTCAAAAAGAACTTGGTGAAATTGAAGAAGGCAAGGATGAAGCGGGCAGTCTTCACAAAGCTATTTTAAAAGCAAAAATGCCAAAAGATGTAGCTAAAAAATGTATGTCAGAACTTAAAAAACTGAAATCAATGAGTCCAATGTCCGCAGAAGCTACAGTAGTTAGAAATTATTTAGATTGGATGATTGATTTACCTTGGTATAGAAAAAACAAAATTTATAACGATTTAAATAGAGCTTCAAATATTTTGGATGAGGATCACTACGGTCTAGAAAAAGTTAAGGAAAGAATAGTTGAATACTTGGCGGTTCAAAAGAGAATAGATAAAATTAAAGGACCCATTTTATGTTTGGTGGGTCCACCAGGTGTTGGAAAAACTTCGCTTGGAAAATCTATCGCTAGAGCGACAGGCAGAAAATTTGTTCGAATGTCTTTAGGAGGAATAAGAGATGAAGCAGAAATTAGAGGTCACAGAAGAACCTATATTGGATCTTTACCAGGTAAAATTATTCAACAAATGAAAAAAGCAGGTACTAAAGACCCACTATTTTTATTGGATGAAATAGATAAATTAGGAGCAGATTATAGAGGAGACCCGTCATCAGCGCTATTAGAGGCGTTAGATCCAGAACAAAATTCAACTTTCAATGATCATTATTTAGAAGTTGATTATGATCTTTCAGATGTAATGTTTGTAACTACAGCCAATACTCTAAATATTTTACCTGCGCTATTGGATAGGCTAGAGGTTATTAGAATTCCTGGTTATACAGAGGATGAAAAAATAAATATAGCAAATAATTATCTACTTCCGAAGCAGATTAAAGATAACGGAGTTAAAAAAGAAGAATTGAATATGGCCGAAGGCTCTGTTCAAGAAATAATTAGAAGTTATACAAAAGAATCGGGTGTCAGAAATTTAGAAAGAGAGATTTCAAAAATTGCGAGAAAGACAGTAAAAAAAATTGTAGCTGGGGAAGATAATAAAATTGATATTAACCCAAACAATTTGTCAGATTATTTAGGTATTAAAAAATTCAAATTTGGTGAACTTGAAACCGAAGATAAAGTTGGAATTGCAACCGGATTAGCTTGGACTGAACACGGAGGTGAAATATTAAAAATTGAAACTGTACATATGCCTGGAAAAGGAAAAATGCAAATTACAGGTAAACTTGGAGAAGTCATGCAAGAGTCTGTAAAAGCGGCGAAGTCCTATGTTAGATCAAAAAGTCTAGATTATGGTATCATTCCACCAGTGTTCGAAAAGAAAGATTTTCATATTCACGTCCCAGAAGGTGCTACTCCAAAAGATGGTCCATCGGCTGGTATTGGAATGGTAACGTCTATTGTATCTTCTATAACAGGTATTCCAATTAAAAAAGATACTGCTATGACTGGAGAAGTGACTTTAACTGGCCAAGTAATACCTATCGGAGGTTTAAAAGAGAAATTACTTGCTGCCCATAGAGCAGGGATTAAAAAAGTATTAATTCCTAGAGACAACGAAAAAGATTTGCCGGAAATTCCAAAAAAAATTATAGATGAAATCGAAATAATACTTGTTTCATCTGTTGATGAAGTTTTGAAAAATGCTTTAACAAAAGAGCTAAAACCCGTGAATTGGGTTGAAGTTGATACTCTACCTAAACAAGGTAAGGATGATAAAGCTCAAACACAAACACATTAACAGCTCTTAAAAAAAAATAATTAAATTTAATGAGTCTGAAGATAAAAGATATTTTAATTTCGGAATATGAAAGAGTTATCCATGCGACGAATGAAACTACCAATTTAAACTGCGTCATTGCAATCCATAATACAAAATTAGGTCCAGCTCTAGGTGGGGTTAGAAGCTGGGCATACTATAATTTCAAAGAACATTTAAATGATGCACTACGTCTTTCAAAAGCTATGAGTTTAAAAAATAGTGTTTGCGGAATAAATTTTGGTGGTGGCAAAGCTGTTATAAATTTAAAAGGAATAAAAAAAACTTCTGATCTTTACGAATCCTACGGTGAACTCGTCAATCAATTAAATAATACATATATTACCGCTGGAGATGTTGGAACTTCATTGGAAAATCTGATTTCAATTAATAGAACCACAAAGTATGTTAGTGGCATTAAACTTGAAACATCTGCGCCAACGGCAAAAGGAATTTTTAATGCAATAAATACTACTTATAAGTTTTTGACTAATAAAGAATTAAGTGAATCTACTATTGCAATTAGCGGAGTTGGTAAGGTTGGAAGCAAGTTATCAAAACTTTTATTTGAAAAGAAAGCGAATTTAATTGTTTCAAATATTGGAAGAGATTCAATGGATCAATTGAAACATGATAAAATATCTTTTACGGAATCTGATATAAATTCAATTTTTGAACAAGAATGTGATATTATCTCACCCTGTGCCTTAGGTGGAGTAATTAATTCAGAAACTAAAAAAAAATTAAAATGTAAAGCAATTGTTGGTGCGGCCAACAATCAATTGGATAAATCAGAAACAGCTGAGTGGTTAAAAGAAAACAATATTTTTTATGCACCAGATTATCTAGTTAATTCTGGTGGCGTGATTGCAATTTCTTGTGAAATAAACAATTCTGAAGAAATTCTAGAAGATCTATTAAGTAAAATTAGTGACAAAGTATTATCACTATTAAAAGAATCAGAAAAAAGTAGTCTATCGACAGAAAAGATCGTCGAAGATTTAGCTTGGAAAAGAATTAATTCTTAAAGTATAGAAACCGAATTTCTTTGATAGAATCTACAAAAAGTTAATCAGACTTAATAAAAATTTTGTCTAAACTTTTTTCAATAAATTTTTTAGAGTTACTAAAATTTTTAGAAATTTCATGCAATAAAATGGAGCAATATACTTTATTATCTAATAGTTTTTCAATTAAAGAAATTAAGTCAGGTAAATTATTAAATAATATTTTATCATGAATATTCCCCCAGGTCTCCCTGCTATCACTTTGAAAACTCTGTATTATTAGACCACCCGATTCAATAATTTGGTTTGATCTAGAATATAAAGATATACTTCCCAGCATTGAACCTAGGTCTAAACAAATATTTCCTTTATATATTTTTTTTATTTTTTTTATATTATAAATTGAAGATAATGAGTTGAAAGAAAATGAACTCCAATCATCCCCAATAAGATTTAGTTTTTTATCAAATCTTACTTTTATATTTTTAATAATCTCAAATCTTAAAAGAAGTTTAAGTTTTTTATATAAATTAAAT
>Ga0208524_1001390_pt1 | contig 11438 bp, 7 predicted proteins | sample ETNtaG_28_FD_185779 | JGI IMG/M metagenome (GOLD analysis project Ga0208524, IMG submission 185779) | Marine microbial and viral communities from oxygen minimum zone, Eastern Pacific Ocean - ETNP201406SV61 (SPAdes) (version 2) | ecosystem: Environmental > Aquatic > Marine > Oceanic ... | reverse complement strand
ATCTAAAATGGGTACTGCAACACAGACCATCCCTTCAAGAAATTCTTCTCTATCCGTTCCTACACCTTCTTTACGGATTTGATCCAGTTCCTGTTTCAATGCCTGTTGAGAAGTCAAGGTGTTTGAAGTATGGGCTTCAAGCCTGAAACTCCCAATTAGTTTATCAAGCTTCCCTTCTTGAAGGGTACTTAGATACAATTTCCCACTTGAAGTACAGTACAATGGGACTTTAGTTCCAACAGGAAGCTGCATTCTCAGTGGCCAATGGCTCTCCGCACGGTCAACATATCGCATCTGCATTCCATCAGGCACTGAGATATTGCAGGTTTCTCCAATGTCTTCTGAGAGGTTCTGAAGAACCACCGTTCGTTCTAAACGGAATTGATCATTTCGGAAAACCCCTAAGGCTATCTGCCTGAGTCGTAGACCAGGAATCAGTCTTTTTGCTTCTAAATCTCGCTGAAGAAACTGCTCATCTTCAAGAAACTGGCAAAGCCGATGAATGGTTGCTTTAGGCAGTTGAAGTTCGTTATTGATTTCTGTTGGTGTCAATGGCCTTTCAGATAATGCCACTTTTTCAATTACTGCGAGAGCACGGGTTAGGTGGGAACCTTTGTGCTTTTGATCTGTTTCCACGGAAATTAATTTTAGTAAAGTTGCTTTCTCATCATCATTTTTCACCAAAAACCATCATTAATGAGACTATAAGTCTCACGATGTAACACCCCCAGTTCAAGTCAAGAACGAAAGTCCCAAAAGCGCCTATATCATTATTTATTGTTATTACCTTCAAATTCCTTGTTGGCTTTGTGTAAATTCGCTACATTAGCCAAGCTTTGGAAAGCTATAAAATTCAAAGAAAAGTTGGAAATTTCTACAAAAATAAACCATGCCTGATCAAAGCTATTTCACAAGGAAACCAGGAGGAGACAGGGTATTTTCAGTCGAAGCCCCTAAAATCAAATTTGGAAATGGAGTTCTCAAGGAACTCGGGCAGGATGCAGAAACACTTGGCATGAAAAGAGTCGCTCTATTCACAGATCATAGAGTTGCTCAACAAGAATCTTTGACCATTGCTTTGGATTCATTGAAAAAAACAGGCTTGGACTGTGAGGTCTATGACGAAGTAGAAGTGGAACCTACGGACCGTTCCTTCAAAGCCGGTTCAAGCTTCGCTTCTGAAGGTAAATTCGATGGTTTTGTTTCATTAGGCGGGGGATCCGTTATGGACACCTGTAAAGCTTCCAATCTTTATTCATGCTATCCCACAGATTTTTTAGACTACGTCAACGCTCCGATAGGTAGAGCCATTCCCGTACCTGGTCGATTGAAACCTCATATCGCATGTCCGACCACTTTTGGAACTGCGAGTGAGTGTACTGGTATCGCTATATTTGATCTGCTCGAAATGGAAGCCAAAACCGGCATTGTCAGCCCCAGGATCCGTCCTGAACTCGGTTTGCTTGATCCACTATCCCTACACACCCTGCATCCAATGATCCGGGCCGCAAATGCCTTTGATGTTTTCAGTCATGCCTGTGAATCCCTCACCGCACGCCCTTTTACCCATCGCCAGGCACCGGACCACCCTGCCCGCCGCCCTTTGAGTCAGGGAGCCAATCCATACAGTGACATCGCCTGCCTTGAAGCAATCCGATTAGTCGGGAAAAACCTGATCCAAGGGGTTCTTGAGCCTCATAATGAAAATCTTGAGTCCCTGATGTTTGCTGGAATGCTTGCCGGAATAGGCTTTGGAAATGCAGGATGTCATCTCCCCCACGGAATGTCCTATGCGGTGGCAGGTCTTTGCAAAGATTACCATCCCGATGGTTGGTCCTCAGATCACGCCCTAGTTCCCCATGGCATTTCAGTCATCGTCAATTCTCCTGCAGTCTTTCGCTTCACTGCAGACGCATGTCAAGAACGTCATCTTCAGGCGGCTTGGGCGATGGGTGCTGAAACCAGGGGGGCAGGAATTCAGGATGGGGGACACTTGCTTGCTGATCGGCTCATCTATTTGATGAAAGAAACCGGGATCCCAAACGGATTGGAGGGTGTAGGCTATGGAAGTGAACACCTTGAGGACCTCACTGAAAGAGCTTATGCGCAAAAAAGGCTGATTGATAATGCCCCCTGTCCTGTCAGTCGGGATCAAATGAAAGATCTTTTTGAATCCTCACTTTCGTACTGGTAGAAAATCTGAATCACTCCGTTCTTTCTCGTTTGTGGAATTTGGAAGAAGGCACTGATTCAGAATTACGCACAACCTCTGATACAATATTTATTTTCAGATTGGTTCTAGAAATTGTTTGCAGGATAAAGGAAGTTTTGGATGTTTTGCTGCCAGAAAATCGAAGACTGCATCGCGTAAAAATCTTTGTTCTCTCTTCAGTAGTTGTGAATCATGAAGCAATGCTCGAGAACGGATATCTGAACCTCCGTTCCAGTGATAATTGGTCATCCAGACTTTATAAAGTTCATCCTCTCTGATCGTGCTCCCGTTCCATTCCTTTAGTGATAGACGTACCGGCCCGTCTTCAACTACTGGAACAGCCTCAAAGCCCCCGGGCACAAGATATGTGCTGGAGCGAATTCTACGTTCTTGGAATTTTCGTAGCATGGGGTTCAACATGATTCGTATCTGCAGTCCGTAAAGATTGGCTAAAACTGGAAGATTGTCATAGCGCATCCACTGAAAAAGATGTTTTCGAAGAATCGGTTTACCTAGATCTTCCCTTTTAATATCTGCAGTATGCCAACTACCTGGAAGCAGGCTGAACTTTGATTCCTTTCCAGGTTGCTGAAGTGCAACATGGCTCAGTTTGCTCAGACAATCATTTCTCACGACCTTTTGGGGGATTTCCTTTAAAATCACTTTAGAAGGTTGGGATCTATAGTTTCGAACTGATTCTAACATTTCATCCGAAAGTCCTATTTCCTCCTTAATAGACATTGGGTCCTGATTAATGCGGGCTGATTTGAAATCAAATTTCATATCATAGATCTGCCACCGTTGTTGGTTTTCGATCAATTTAATTTTCACGACACTCACCCCTTTAGCATAGGCTCCTGGGAAAATGATAGGCACTGAAAAACGTGGAAGTTCGTCAAGAGCATACTTTGGTATGGTTTGATGCGTGTGGCCGGCTATGAGAAGGTCAAATTGTTTGAGAACTTTCGCTACCTGCCCGCTTGCATTGGGGCTTGGTAATCCAAGTTTGATAGCCGTCCTATCATCATAATCCTTATCCGCTCCACTGTGAAAAAGGCCAATCAGCAAATCCACTTTTTCCTTGTCTCTGAGAACAGAAATCCATTTGCGGGAACTTGAAAGAATTTCCTTGATCCTAAAATCCTTAATTTGAAGGGGATCCAACCAGATAGGGACTCCAGGGGTCGTCATACCCAATATGCCCAGCCGGACCCCATTTCGTTCTTGAACATGATAGGGATGAAGATTCTGGAAAGGAGTTGTAATCGAGTTGGTTGATTTCGAAAACTCTCCCAATGTCTCTGTTTTCCATTGAATATTTGCCCCAAGAAACGGGAATGAAGCTTTTCTCATCCTCCAACTCAATTTATCCAATGGCATTTCCAGATCATGATTACCCAGGGTCATGGCGTCATATCTTAGTTTGTTCATCAATTGTAGCAAAGGGTCCTGAAATGGAACTGAGGGTTGAACATGATTGAGGTAAAACTGCATCATGCTTCCCTGATAAGTATCTCCACCATCCAAAAGCAGCATTTGAGGATCGCGTACACGAAGTTCTTTAATCACCGGTACCAGGTGAAGCAATCCTTTCACTTGATCACAATCAAAATCACAAAAAATCCCCAGGGTGCCATGCATATCTGAAGTCGCTGCCACAAGAATGGATGTTATTTCTCCAGGAAGAGGGTGGATAAATTCACGATTGCGGATTTTAAAGTATTGTTTCTCGTGGTTTGAAGCATAAACAAACTGCTGAAAAGAGTGATGTTTATTTTCCGAAATGAATGAATGGGGTAGAAAATGTTTAAACCAAAAAAAAAAGAGGAAAAAAATTAATATTGAAAAGTGGTATCTCATCAATTGAGACGTGGGTTTTGACTTATTTCAATTCATAGATTATTTTTAAATACTCATAATCATCCTGCATGAATCACTCAGGCGGGAAAACCCAACACACATTCTAAGCACGAGACATAAGGATGGCGAGTAAGAAAGAGAAAAAAACAGAAAATCCTAATTCCGGCCACCGGAAGTATTCAAGTACGGTCACAGAGAACGATGAACGAGCCGCTAGCCGCGGGATGCTTTATGGGTTGGGTTTCAAAAAAAAAGATTTCAGCAAATCCCAGGTGGGCATTGCATCTACTTGGGGCATGGTCACTCCATGCAACATGCACATCAATGATTTGGCAGAACACACGGCACGAGGAGTGAGGAAAAGTAAGGGGATGCCCATGCTTTTTAATACAATCACGATTTCGGATGGAATCTCGATGGGGACCGAAGGAATGAAGTACTCACTGGTTTCACGTGAAGTGATTGCAGATTCGATCGAAACCGTCGTCGGCTGTCAAGCCTATGACGGAGTAGTCACCATCGGTGGGTGCGATAAAAACATGCCGGGTTGCATGATGGCAATCGGCAGACTCAACCGACCCGCGGTGTTTGTGTATGGGGGGACGATTATGCCTGGCACCTATCAGGATCGTGATGTCGACATAGTTTCAATTTTCGAAGCTGTTGGGCAGAGAGCAGGAGGGCAAATTTCCGCAAAAGAACTGGAACAAATCGAATCTCGTTCCATACCTGGTGCGGGATCCTGTGGAGGTATGTATACGGCAAATACCATGGCCTCTGCAATCGAAGCCATGGGCATGAGCCTTCCCAATAGTTCAGCTCAAGCGGCCATCTCGAAGGATAAGGTCAAGGACTGTGTCAAAGCCGGTGAAGCAGTCATGAAACTGATCGAAATGAACCTATGTCCGAGAGATATTATGACTCGTGAAGCATTTGAAAATGCGATCACTGTCGTTATGGCCCTTGGAGGTTCCACCAACGCAGTTCTTCACCTCTTGGCAATGGCTTATTCTGCTGGGGTTGTTTTGAAAATTGATGATTTCCGGCGTATTGGCCAGAAGTCTCCCGTACTCGCAGACCTGCGGCCAAGCGGACAGTTCATGATGATCGACTTTGTTAAAATCGGAGGATTACCCCCATTGATGAAAATGTTGCTCGATGCAGGGCTTATCAATGGGGACTGCATGACGGTCACCGGAAAGACATTGAAGCAAAATTTAAAAGGGGTAAAACCCTATCCCAAAAAACAGAAGATCATCCGTCCACTCAACAATCCTGTCAAAGCCAATGGACATCTCGTTATTCTCAAAGGCAATCTGGCCCGAGAAGGTGCGGTAGCAAAAATTTCCGGCAAGGAAGGAGAAATTTTTCAAGGTGGTGCCAGGGTTTTTGAATCCGAAGAAGAAGCTCTTCAACGTATTTTGGATGGCACAGTTCAAAAAGGAGATGTAATTGTAATCCGATACGAAGGCCCAAAAGGTAGCCCTGGAATGCGTGAAATGCTCTCACCCACTGGAGCAATAATGGGTAGGGGGCTTGGGCAGGATGTGGCACTAATCACCGATGGCAGATTTTCCGGAGGTTCTCATGGCTTCGTCATCGGACACATCACTCCAGAAGCCTATGAAGGGGGAGTCATTGCCGTCGTACGCAATGGAGATCCGATCACCATCAATGCCCGAAAAAGATTGATCAACCTCGACCTGCCGGAAGAGGAAATTTCAAAACGCCTAGCAAGATGGAAAAGGCCCAAACCACGATACACCCGTGGAGTCCTCTCTAAATATGCTCAAACCGTCAGCTCAGCATCACTCGGAGCTGTTACGGACCGGAATTAAAGAAGAATATTTATTTGATAAGAAAGAAATAGGAGGGGAATTTTCTTGGATGGTTTCTACCAATTGCTGAAAATATTTTCTTCAGCCATTTCATCCTGACCTTCCAGGAATTCATTTTCAGAAGACAGACCACCATCCTGGATCATTTCATCATCAATGTTCAGAATTCCCTGGACTAAATGTTTGATTCTCTCGGGTTTTTCCAAATCATCAATACGGTAAGGCATCGGGAGACCATCAACTTCCTCACCAGTACGAACCCCAATCAAACGTCCTAGCATGGCACCTTCTTCCTTAGTCAATTCGACTTCAGGAGGCACATAAAGCAGAACGGGTACATGGGCAATCGGTGAGCGATTTCTCATCCTGAGAAATTCGATCACCTCCTTCGCCTGAAACTGATGCATGTCAATCAGATACAGTGCAAACTCAGGTTCCAGCATTTCGCTGCGTCCAGGAAGTACTCGTCCATAGACAAAACGGCTACCTCCCATATCTGGAAAAGCAGCAAGAACTCCTGCTTCAGGAAGATCCTTCTCACGGGTGATCGCATGGACCAAAGCCCGTTGTAGGATTTCACCCGTACCTTCTCCAGTTCTTTTGGTTTCTCCTTCAAGGTAGTTACAGGCTTTTTTATTTTCGGAAAGCCCTTGCCAGCGAATGGAACAGGCCATAGCGATCACATAGATGATATCAACCTGATAACGGACTATGGGCATGACCCAATTGCTGTCTTCTTCAATTTTCTTGCTTTCAATAACTTCCTGTTCTGCTTCATCTACTGGCTCAGATTCTTCGTCGCCTTCTTCATCAGTGATCTTGTCATTGCTAAGCGATTCGGACAGATTCTTCATTTCCTCTTCGAGTTGAAAGAGGTTGTAGAGCCTGCCTTTTTTGACCCCCATCATCCTGCCCGAAGTTGTCAAATCCGCTTTACTGAGGAGATTTTCAAGCATGAATACAACATCCTGTCCCTGTTCTGATTTTTTTGAACTACCACCTGCCAGAGATTTATAAAGTTGATCCCGGTCGGTATCCAACAGTTCATTCAGGTTGCGAGCACCAAGAACAATATCCCTCGCGATCGAAGGTGAATCACCTTCTTCAGGGGAAGGAGCTATGCGAAGTTTGACCACCAGGGATCCATCTGTTTCAAAGTTCCATGCATTGATCACCACCACTTCATAATTTGCAAAAAGTGGATCGTTGCGCATAAACATTTGATAGGACTGCGCTGATTTCAATTGGGAATGCTCAGCCTTGAACCGATTGAAATGCTGGAACATTTCCAAGGAAGACATGTAATTCAAGTTACGTTTAGTAAACCGACGCTTGACCAAATAATCAATGATTGCGGGGTTGAAATCATCGACGATCAAAAATCGGGTCAAGTTCTTCATGACTCCACCAAAGCGGCTTCCTTCATGAACCTGCTGAGTAGCCTCCATCAACACCGTTTCCATAAGGGCATAGTATCCTTCAGCGAACTGATTCAATTTCAATTGGATCTGATTGATCTGTTGGACGTTGTTATTCTTGTCGAGTATGAGTTTCCATTGTTCCTGATATTTGCCCTGCAAAAATTGAAATTTTTCGTCCTGTTTTTTTCGGTTTATTTTATCGATGATCCGTAGGTATTTTTCCTCCAGGGCATTACGTACATAAAATTCCCTGGAACGGATTTGCGGAAGTTTGGCAGGAAGTTCACCATCAAATCGATAGATGCGGCGAGCAATACGTTGGAATTCACTGAGTTGCCTGAATTTTTCCGGAAACCCGCATTGTACCAAAACAAAAAAATCGAACTGTCTGAGTTGCTCCGGCCTCACCTCATTTTGTTGACGGACTTCGACACTTCGGAAATGAAGTGAACTGAGTTGATTCCAGATCCTTTTGGCATGAGTGTCATAAAGCCCCGGATGCATGATCACGAGCAGGTTGAAATCGGTCTGCAGGGCCTGGATACCATCCACATGATCCTGCAGGAATTTTTGACTCAGCTGTGACTGCAGTTTATGGGTGGTATGGGCCTCCTTGAGATAAATCTGCATGGTCGTCGGTGCCGTCAACTGTTGTGCAACCATCCGAGTGATTGTTCCGGCTTTACCAACACCCGAAGTTTCTTTACCAATATCTGACCATTGAATAAATAGAGGATCCTTGGACAGTCGAAATCCTGGCTGATCGGTAACAGCAATGATCATCGAAGTGGGATTATCACGTCGGTACTGCTTTAAAATCAGCGCACCTTTTGCAGTGAATTTTTTCCGTTCGGTGGCCTTAATCCAGTGTGGCACCGAAAAACAGATGAAAATGATGTCTCCGTAACGAAAGGGAGGGGGTTGGATTTCCGTTCCGTTTTGCCAAAGTGGATGGATTCCGAGTTTGTTCCAGAGGAGAGACTCATTCTGCAGCAAGTTCAGAATCGTTTCCTCCTCCCGTCTCATTGCACGGTCCAGTAGGTCGATGTCGATGCTGCGTTTGTTAAGAATCCATTGGTTGGGAGCGTCTCGGGCAGTTGTTAGTTCCAGCATCAGATAGCATAGCCGGAATTTCAGTCCTTCTTCTCCTTTCCTCCATGAATCCACCTGAAGCTGATGAATCGCATCTTCAATGGCTGCGTCGGACTGTTGTTGGATTTCCGAATTTTCTTGCTGTGATTCTGACTTCATCATCAAGGAACAACGAATATTTGAGTCAATGGAATTTACTGCAGGGAGTCATTTTCAAACACCTCACTGGAAGAACAAGATGCTATCAAAAGCAATGCCAAGACACTATTTTTTTGTCCTTTTATACGAATTCTTATTTTTTAACCTCATCTCCATCTGCAGGTACTTTCTCCACCGCAGCCGAAATCGTGGCAGGTTTTTTCATTTCATCCAGGACAATCCCGATGATTTTTTGCAGATGCATTGATTCTACAGGACACTCAAAGATCAAAAGTCCTTTTTTCACAAGTCCTTGGGTCAGAGGGTAGACCAAAACTTCAAAGGGTAACTGTTTTTTCAGCCTATAAAAATCCTCACTGTCCTTGTTGCCCTGGGCTCGTAGTTTAAAGAAATGATAAAATGCATCTGTGTTCAATTGCCTCATCTGGTAGGCAACTCTTCCATGGTCCCTCTGTTTGATCCTGTATGTGAGTTCCTCCTGCAACTCACCTTCGACATCACCGGGGTTTTCACGGGATGTATTGGAAATCACTCCAATGCCTCTGGCTACCGGTGCAATACAGCGTTTGTATAATTGATCCAGGACAACCTCCCAGTCCTTGCGCTTGATTTCATGTCTGTTTTTGGAAGCCATAATGACAGAAGAAGTATGACAATCTAGAAATTAGTACAAAGAATTGGATTCGACAAGGGCATGTAAATCTCAGCTTTGACCTTAAGACTGAGATTCTTTGATCCACATCAATGATTCAAGTCTGAAATCTAGAACAGTTCCTGATCATGGATCTAAAAGAACCAATCTTTCCATTTCTTCAAATGAGTGTAGATAAATTTATTTTCCATCAAACTCAGCACACTAGGGGGGAAGACACGATTTAAAGACGAAAAAGTAGGAACAAATAGGCAGTAATTTATTCTATGGGAACCAGACGATGGGTTACCGCACAGCGTACAAGCATCGGCATGTCAACCACTTGCAATTTGTTCATCATGTTCTGTCTGTGGGCTTCTACTGTCCTGGGACTGATTTCAAGGTCATAGGCTATTTCCTTTGTAGTTAAACCATTGACAATCATGGACAATATTTCCTTTTCTCGAGGAGTCAGGAGATTGGTGAGCAGATTTCTAGCTTCAGCAAGTTCCATTTCTGCTTTTTTACGACTGCTCACATTGCGAATAGTGAGGACTGCACCCGTTATTTCCTCCTGTTCGTTGAGGATTGGGGCAGCAGCAGCATCAATCATAATCCTATGTCCATCACGGCTGATCAGAACAGGATCCTCATCGGTGAGACACTCCACGTTTTCACCATCCAGAGCCTGGTCAATTAAATCAGGAACAACCGGATATTTTGAAGCTTCCTCAAGCTGCATGATTTCCTGCAGTTCATGTCCTAGGGCAGTGTTTTCGCTCCAACCCATCATTTCCTCAGCAGCTGGACTCATGCTGGTTACCGAACCGTCCAACCCCACCGTAATCACCCCTTCACTGATGCTTTTCAGTAGAAGATCAAGCCAGCGCTCATGTTCTTTTACTCTTTGTTCCATTCGGTGACGGTATAAGGACACTTCAATATTTGTGTGTAATTCACGCTCCTTGTAGGGTTTGATCAGGTAACCAAAAGGTTCCGTTACTTTGGCCCGTTGCAGGGTTTCATTGTCCGAGTATGCGCTCAGAAAAATAACTGGGATTCCCTTTTTTTCATGAATCCTGCTGGCCACCTCGACTCCATCCATCGAGCCTTCCAGCATGATGTCCATCATCACCAAATCAGGATTGGAGTTTTCCATGATTCTCAATGCGTCCTCTCCATTGGCCGCCGTTCCACAAACTTGGTAACCAAGATGAATCAGTTGGTCGTTGAGGCTTTCCGCAACGATCGCTTCGTCTTCGACAATCAGAATCTTGCTGGCATCTGGCGATCCCTTTTGATTAGCAAAATAAGATTTCATGGTTTTTTTATTGGAAAATGAAAAGAGAATGAAGTGCCATGCTCACGTTTCAGGTCAAGCTTTCCCCTTAACTGATTAGTCAACACCCGTACCAGCCTTAAACCTAGACTTTCTACATTTTCCATTTCAATCGTAGAAGGCAATCCCTGACCATCATCTTCAAAAAGAAGGTGCAATTGGTCTTGAGAATCCTGGTTGATACGAATCAAAAGGTTGCCCGTTCTTTCTCCTGGAAATGCGTATTTCAAAGTATTTGAAGTCAGTTCGTTGAGAATCAGGGAACAAGGAATCGCCATATCGATATGCAGGGAAATAGGCTTCAATTCAAATTGGAGTAGGATTTTTCCGGGATAAACCTCATAAGACTGAAAAATGTCCGTGACCAGTTCCTGAATGTATTGATCAAATCGAACATTGTTCAGATCGTCCGATTGATAAATCTTTTCATGGATCAGGGCCATCGACTGAATACGGTGCTGGCTTTCCTGAATAAGAGTTAGCCGATCTGGATCATCCGTACTCAGTCTCTGCATGGTAAAAAGGCTGGAAATCACCTGGAGGTTGTTCTTGACACGATGGTGGATTTCCCTAAGCAGGGTTTCTTTTTCGTTAAGAGAGTCCTGCAGTTGTTTTTCAAAGAGTTTTCGCTCACTGATGTCCCTAAGGACCACGGTATAGATCTTCTCTCCCATAACTGTGACTTGAGAAATATTGGCTTCTGCATGAAATTCAGTTCCGTCTTTTTTCTTCGCGGAAATCTCAGATCGCTTATCCATACGTTTCGAAATTTTTTCCGAACCTCCGAAATTCTGAACATGCTTCCGGTGTAATTCATGGAAACGATTCGGAATCAGCATACTGAGGTGACGACCTTCTACTTCTCGTCTGAGGTAACCGAAGGTTT
>Ga0208524_1001384_pt1 | contig 11460 bp, 10 predicted proteins | sample ETNtaG_28_FD_185779 | JGI IMG/M metagenome (GOLD analysis project Ga0208524, IMG submission 185779) | Marine microbial and viral communities from oxygen minimum zone, Eastern Pacific Ocean - ETNP201406SV61 (SPAdes) (version 2) | ecosystem: Environmental > Aquatic > Marine > Oceanic ... | reverse complement strand
AAATCATATCGATCAGTTACCAAAAAATGGCTTCAGACCCATTTAGAGATAGGAATTAATGCCATGACTGAGATTGAAAAATCAGGTGAGGAAACCAAACATTTTAGGTACTAACATTGTTGTATTTTTTAATTGTTCAATGAGATATGTTAATGTTCAAGCCGAAGGATTTTTATTATTTTTTTGGATTTAAATCGTATCAGGAGAGATACCAATGAAACTAGTCACTGCAATCATTAAGCCTTTTAAGTTAGAGGAGGTAAAGGACAGTTTAGCCAATGTTGGTATTCAAGGAATGACCGTTACAGAAGTGAAAGGCTATGGCCGTCAGAAAGGTCATAGTGAACTTTATAGAGGTGCAGAATACAACGTGGACTTTTTGCCCAAAGTAAAATTAGAAATCGCTGTTTCAGCGGACATTTTAGAGCAAGTGATCGAAGCAATCGAAGAATCAGCTGTTACTGGGAAGATTGGAGACGGAAAAATATTTGTTACAGACTTAGAAGAAGTTATAAGAATAAGAACGGGAGAGAGAGGTCAAAATGCCTTATAAAGTTAAATTATTATTGAGGAGTCTGTAGTGTTGTTTGATGGGCATTTATTTCTTGATGGTGATATTTTTGGTCTAGTTGACAATGGCATCCTGGCTTTGATTACTGTTTTTGGTATTGATCTAGAACAAAAACTTGGAGGTAAAGGAGTCATTGGCGGCCTGTTTGGGGCACTGATTGGCAACGCATTGAGCGACCTAGTTGCTGCATTGATTGATCCATCTGCCCGAGAACTGGCAGCCGGTGTTTTTGCTGGTTGTATGTATGTTGTGATCATAGTATATATTGCATATATCATTAGAAGAAATCTCAAAAAAAATAACTCATAATCACGATGACTAGTGCACTTGATCTTTGGCACCATTGTGTTGCCAATCAAACACTTGATGAATCTCTTTTGGATGATGAGGTCACTTTTTTCTCACCTGTCATTTACAGTCCAATTCAAGGAAAAGCGATGGTACTGAAATATTTAACTGCTGCCAATATTGTTTTTACGAACTCTGATTTTACCTACGTCAACGAATTGATTGATGGCAATCAAGCCTGTTTGATTTTCGAAGCAAAAGTCAATGATTTGTACATCAACGGCATTGATTTTTTGACTTGGAATGAATCACAACAACTGACCGAAATCAGAGTCTTTATACGTCCCCTGAAAGCGATTAATGCATTACGTGAGTTGATGGTGATTAACCTATAGATTATTTGCCATGCAGGATAAGAAACAAAATGACTACTGGAAAGCTAATATTCGACTCATCTCAGTTTTATTATTAATCTGGTTCACTGTTTCCTTTGGCTGTGGAATTCTATTGGTTGATTTTCTCGATCAATTTCATTTTTTTGGATTCAAACTTGGATTTTGGTTTGCCCAGCAAGGCAGTATTTATATTTTTGTCATACTGATTTTTATTTATATCCATCGAATGAAAAAATTAGATGAAGCCGCTCGCAATGATAAATCCTCAGAGGATTAAAAGTTGTCGGTCCAATTTTTAACCTATTGTTTTGTTGGCATTTCATTTGCAATTTATATCGGCATTGCAATTTGGTCACGTGCAGGATCTACCAGCGAATTTTATGTGGCAGGGAAAGGAGTTCATCCTGTAGCAAACGGTATGGCAACAGCTGCAGATTGGATGTCTGCTGCTTCTTTTATATCAATGGCCGGGTTGATTTCATTCTTGGGGAGAGATGGATCAGTCTATTTAATGGGATGGACAGGGGGTTATGTTTTACTGGCATTGCTTCTTGCCCCATATTTAAGAAAATTTGGACGATTTACAGTACCTGATTTCATTGGTTCTCGTTATTATTCAAATATTGCAAGAGTCGTGGCTGTTATCTGTTTGGTCATAGTTTCATTCACCTATGTTGCAGGCCAAATGAGGGGCGTGGGTATAGTTTTTTCAAGATTTTTAGAAGTCGATATTAACTCAGGCGTTTTGATTGGCATGGTCATTGTTCTAATCTATGCGGTGCTAGGTGGGATGAAGGGCATTACTTATACCCAAGTGGCACAATATTGCGTGTTGATTTTTGCGTACCTAGTTCCAGCTATCTTTATTTCTATCATGATCACAGGAAATCCAATACCACAAATGGGTTTTGGTGATCAATTGGTGGATAGTCCTATTTACCTACTGCAAAAACTGGATGGGTTAATGATTCAACTTGGTTTTGACGCATACACATCAGGATCTAAATCCACCATTGATGTATTTTGTATTACTGCAGCATTGATGCTGGGAACTGCTGGATTGCCGCATGTTATTGTTCGATTTTTTACGGTCCCTGATGTTGGGGCAGCTAGAAAATCTGCTGGATATGCTTTGGTTTTTATTGCAATTTTATATACCACCGCCCCAGCAGTAGCTTCTTTTGCAAGATTGAATCTGTTTGAGTCCACCCATAATGTCAGTTATATAGAAGCACCAGAGTGGTTTAAAAACTGGGAAGAAATTGGACTAATCGCTTGGCAAGACAAGAACGGCGATGGCAAGATTCAGCATGCAAAAGGCAATGCCTTGCAACCGACCAAACCGATTTATAACGATACCCGCGGATTTTTTGGAGAGAGGAGTCTCAGCAACCAAAAGAATCCTAATAACACTAACGAAGTATATATTGATAGAGATATCATCGTGCTTGCCAATCCAGAAATTGCCCAATTACCTCCATGGATTATCGCTTTGGTAGCAGCAGGGGCCCTAGCAGCAGCACTTTCAACTGCAGCGGGCTTGTTATTGGTAATTTCTACTGCGGTTTCGCACGATTTAATCAAACAAACTTTTGCACGAAATATTTCAGAAAAAAAAGAGCTAATGTTTGCTCGAATTTCAGTATTATTTTCGGTCATCATCGCAGGGCTATTTGGCATTTACCCACCTGCATTTGTTGCTCAGGTAGTTGCCTTTGCATTTGGATTGGCAGCATCAACCCTTTTCCCAGTGATTTTTCTGGGGATTTTTTCAAAGACCATGAATAAGGAAGGAGCTATCATGGGTATGCTTTCTGGTTTAATTTTTACCTTGGCCTATATTATTTATTTTAAATTTATTCATCCTGAGTTGAACCTACCTGATTATTGGCTTTGGGGTATTTCACCAGAAGGCATTGGTTTCATTGGAATGTTATTGAATATTATTATCGGTACCTTGGTCTCGTCAATTACCCCTAGACCCCCAACCAGAGTTGGTTTAATGATTGATAATATCAGGAGACCCTAGAGTAATGTCTATTCTATACATGCTTGGGTATCTCATATTAGTCAATTGGATATGTTTGAGTATGTTGTGGTTAATTAGTTTAAAAATTAAAGATGCCAGCATCATTGATATTTATTGGGGTCTTGGATTTGTCATGATGTCTTGGACTTGTTTAATCATTAATCTTTTCTTCAATGAGACCACAATAACCACAAGCCAATGGTTGATTAACATCATGGTGACGATTTGGGGCCTGCGTTTATCGATTCACCTTGCTATGAGGAATTTGGGCAAAGGAGAAGATTTACGATATGTCAAAATGAGAGAACGAGCATCATCAGACTGGAGATTGCTCAGTTATGTAAGAGTTTTTATGTTTCAGGGTTTTTTGCAAATGCTTTTGATGACTCCGATTTTTTTGGTCCATTATTATCCGGGGCAGCTTGGGATGAATTTCTTTGATTATTTCGGTCTGTTGGTTTGGGTTATCGGATTTGGAATTGAAACTATTACTGATATTCAATTAACTAAGTTCCGCTCCAATGCTACGAACAATAATAAAATATTAAGGGCAGGACTCTGGCGTTATTCCAGGCATCCAAATTACTTTGGCGATGCATTGCAATGGTTTGCCTTCTTTATCATTTCACTGAATTCAGGTTACATTTGGGGAGTGGTTGGACCCATCCTAATGGTTTTTATTTTCCTGAAACTGACAATAGGTATATTGGAGAGATCTCAGACGAGAAAGCGACCCGGCTATGAAGAATACACTAAGTCCACTAATGTGTTCTTTCCAGGCAGGCGACGCTAGCAATTAAAATAAAAGAGCAGGGGATTATTCCTGTAATCGTTTGAACCAATTTGATTTATCTTTTGGTATGTAATTTTCAATATGTTCTATTGCCTCAGGGATTGAATCAACAAATATGAGCTCACCGGCTGTTGAGCGAGGGAGAAAACCTTCCAAAACCGAGCGCTCAACGAATTCAGCAAGTGGTGAATAATATCCTTCTATGTTGAGCAGGACAATGGGTTTAGATTGCAACCCTAGCTGGTTCCATGTTAGTGACTCAAAAAATTCTTCCCAAGTTCCAACACCACCGGGTAGGCAAATGACCGAATCAGATCGTTCAGCCATTATTCTTTTTCGATCGTGCATGGTTTTGACTACGACTAATTCACTTAACCTTTTATGACCTACTTCCACAGCATTGAGCTGTTCTGTAATGACACCGGTAACATGTCCACCCATTTCAGTGGCGACATCGCCCAGAATTCCCATGAGTCCGTTGCTACCACCGCCATAAACTATACGATGACCATTTTCAATGATAGCTTGGGCAAGCTTCTCGGCTGCTTTACTGTAGCTTTCTCGGTTGCCAACACTGGATCCTGCAAATACACAGATATTTTTCATAGCATTACCTTACTATCCACGCAAGACACCTAAATTAAAAAAGCAGGTATAAGATAGATCCCGGCCAGTGACACTAGAATGATTGCAATCAGGTTGATCAGAATACCCGCTTTCATCATTTGAGGAACCGAAATTAGTTCTGACCCAAACACAATGGCATTCGGTGGAGTAGCAACTGGCAACATAAAAGCACAGCTTGCAGCCAAGGCAACAGAGGCGGTCAGTAACAACGGGTTGAAATCAAATTGCAGTGCAATCGCTGCCACTATTGGAAGAAAAGTTGCTGTGGTTGCAAGATTTGAAGTTAATTCCGTGAGAAAAATAACAAGGGCTGTAAAAATAAAAATCAGCACAATGGTGCTCAAACCCCCTGGCACCAAACTGCCCAACCATTCTGCCAATCCTGAGCTTTGTGCTGCAAAAGCCAAACTGAGACCCCCACCAAAGAGTATCAAGATTCCCCAAGGAATCCCTTCTTGGGCGTCTTTCCACTCCAGAAGATTTTTGTGTGTATTGTCACCATTCGGTGTTAGGAACAGCATTAAACCACACAACATAGCGATTCCAGGATCAGTTAGACCTTCTAATCCAGGAATTTTATCAATACCCCAACTGTCTGAAGGAGATCTAAAAATCCAGAGGAGTGCCGTGATAATAAAAATAATGAACACTCTTTTCTCAGGTGTCTTCATGACTCCTAAATCTAGCCTCATATTTTCAATTGTCCTTTGTGTTTCAAAGGAGGACTGAAAGTTCACTGGAAAACTCACCGTGGTTAAAACCCACCAAGTCATTGGGAGCAGTATCATACTCAATGGGAGTCCAACTTTCATCCAGTCTAAAAAGGAAATGGAGACATTGTAATTGTCTTCCATGAAACCATTTAATGCCATATTGGGTGCTGTTCCAATCAAAGTTGCCATGCCTCCAATATTTGCTCCATAGGCGATTCCAAGTAAAAGGGCCACTTGGAAATTGACTTTGTCTTTATTGCTTAGATCACTCATCGATTCTTTGACAACCGTAATTATTGCCAAGCCTATTGGTAAAAGCATGATGGTAGTAGAGGTATTCATGATCCACATGCTCAGTAAACCTGCACTCAACATAAAGCCACCGATGATTGATTTGCCACCTGTTCCGGTGTACTTGAGAATGTTTAATGCAATTCTTTTGTGTAAGTTTGATTTTTGTATCGCTATTGATAAGAAAAAACCTCCCAAGAAAAGGTAGATATTTTTATTTGCATAAGGTGCAGCTGTTGATTCAATGTCTAGGACACCTAGTAATGGAAAACAAACCAAAGGTATTAGTGCGGTCACAGCAATGGGTACTGCCTCAGTGGCCCACCAAACTCCCATCCATATAAATACTGCAGCCGTTCGTTGAGCTTCAATAGATAAAGATTCAGGATTGGGTAACAAGAGCATAATAATTGCTCCTAAAAGACCTAAAATAAAGCCTAGGTTTTTTTTATTTTTGTGGTTGTTTTGTTCCATGTCTTATTGATAATAATTTAAAAGTATTGCCTCAGATAATCTTAGGGTGGTTATGAAATTTGATAGAGTATATCCAGACCCACTAGACAAAGTCCATTCTAAGGCCCTCGAGTTGTACAATAATATTATTGATAATTATTATCATTTCACTTGTTTTAGTCATTAAAAATAGGAAAAAATAATTCAATATTCTATAACTAAATCAATAACATATGTCAATTTAAGAAACTGAGATATACAGATAACTTGGATTCAATTACAATAAGTGAAAATCATTTGATAAAAAGTATAGTTCTCAGATGATATTAAAATATTTCATGGGGGATAAATCATGAGTCTAATTAGTTCTAAATTGCTTTCTAAATTGTCAGTTATTGGCTTACTTTCTGTTGCTTTTTTTCCTCTGCAAGCACAAGAAGATCAAGCGGGCTCTACTAATATAGAAGAGATTACTGTAACTGGTAGTCAAATCAAAGGCGCCAAAATTACTGGTGCATTACCAGTATCGGTTCTGGATTTCACTGATATAGATAGTCTTGGAGTAGATGGTGGAGACGAATTACTTGAGAACGTAGTTGAAAATGGCATGAATCTCTTCAATGAAAATGAGAATGCCTCCGGAGGGGTGAACTCAGCCAGAGGCGATATGGGTGCCTACAATCTGAGAAATATGGGCGTTGGTAACACTCTAACCTTATTAAACGGAAGAAGATTGGTTAACTCGCCAGGATATCAAACCGAATTAATTGGTGGAGATTATGTTCCAACAATGACAGTGAACTCCAACTTGGTTCCCGTATACGGTATTGAAAGGATGGAAATACTAAGGGATGGTGCATCGGCTATTTATGGCGCAGATGCTGTGGCTGGAGTTGTTAACAACGTTTTACAACAAGACTATGAAGGGTTCGTCTTTAGAATCAAAACAAATTCCTACGACCACTTTGATGCTAACGATACAACCTTCACCGCCAAGTATGGTAAAGACTTCAATGACGGCGCAAGCAACGTCAGTGTGTTCGTCAATTACTACGATAGAGAGAGGATCTTGGCTGCTGAAGACCCAAGATGGGGTGATTCAGATCACAGAAAATGGACTACTTGCGACTTACCCGAGGGAGTGGAAGACGAGGGCCGCTGTCTAGATGATGGTAATCCTTGGGCTGGAAGCACCAGCTTTAGGAACCTCAGTACCAATAATCTATATGGTCAATTTGATATGGTAAAAAGCAGTGAGCACGGTAGCAGTCATCCATACAATCATGTGTTTACCGATTCGAATGGTGAGTTCGAAGTTTTTCCACTTGGAGATCCACGCTGCAGCAACCGCTCAAGCCAGAATGGGGAAGTATTTGACACTGGTTATGGCACTTGTATTGCACAAGACGGCAATGGTGTAGAACGCTTCAACCTCTGGGGAGATACAGATTACAGATCAGAACTACAAAGAGAAAACATTTTTGTCTTCATCAATCATGAACTTGACAACGGCAACGAATCATTCACCGAGATTGGATTCTATGAGTCTGATTCAAATCTAACTCGGCATCCCTCATATGCTTTCTCTTCCTCAAAGCACAGAGTCGGTCCTGACAATTATTGGCTGAATCAAATGACACTTGCTGACGGTACGGCACTTTTTGCTGGAAAGGAATTGTATATTGATAACTACCGCTATGCTGAAATCTACAGAAAAGTTGATGTTAAGAAACGTACCTACAGGTTTTTACAGGGGCTCAGAGGCTCGAGTGGAGACTGGGATTGGGAAACAGCTTTCTTATCATCCAAAGCGACCGCTGATGATGTTACTGGCAATAGGTTATCAAACAATCTAATAAAAGCAGCGCTCTGGGATTCTACTCCAGCTGCCTATAACCCTTTTAGTGCTGGTGTGGATTCAAATCTTGATCAAGCGGTTATTGATGTCTACAGAAAAGGTTCGAGCGAACTAAGAATGCTAGATTTTAAAGCTTCAAATAATGAAATCGCAGACCTTCCTGCTGGCCCTATAGGTCTATTAGTAGGTTTTGAGTACAGATACGAAAAGGTTACGGATGATAGGGATCCCAGACTCGATGGAACTATTAATTACACAGATTACGAAGGTGATACCTATCCCTTGGTTTCAGATGTTTTGAACTCAAGTCCAACTGGCGATGTTTCGGGTCAACACCGTGTAAAATCCATTTTTACTGAATTACAAATACCTTTAGCACCAACCGCCAATGCACAGGTTGCTCTAAGATATGAAGATTCCACAGACGTGGATACTGCTCTGGTTGGAAAATTTGCTGTCGGATGGAATATCACTGATTGGGTGTTGTTCAGAGGTTCAATCTCAACAGCCTACAGGGCTCCAAATATAATTCAGGTCAATGAAAAAATAGTTGTGAGAACTGGAACCAGGAATGATTACAGTTTCTATCGATTGCAACAAGCTAATGGAATATCTACATCCAGTTCAACTTTGGATTCTCGTTATTCTATGCAGAGACAAGCATCAGGAGCTGAGAATCTTAAGTCTGAAGAATCAGATAACACCTCCGTTGGATTTGTTTTTACCCCTGTTGATGGCTTGGTAATCACAGCCGATTATTGGACTATTGAAAAAGAAAATACCATTGGGTTGTTTGGCAGAAATAACCACACGGTGAATGACATGATGATGAGATGGGCAAACGGCACGAACAATTGTGGCACTTTTGTTGGTAACCCAGCGGTTGTCAGGGAAGATCCTGACTCAGGTGATATTGAAGATGGTTACTTTGCTGCTGCTGGCGTATGTCCGTTTGGTGTTATTAAGTATGTTGCTGATGAGTATTTAAACTTAGCCACAAGAACCATAGAAGGATACGACATCGGGGTTTATTATGATGTGGATACTGATGTCGGGGATTTTGGAATTCGCTACATTGGCAGTTTCATAGATAAGTTCGAGCAAGTTCCTGGAGGAGAGTTCTCTGAGATGGCAGCCCAACAAGCATCAGGTGCAATTCCAGCGGATATACCGATCGATGGATTTGGTGACTTGCTTGGGATGAATGGCAATTACGATGAGAAGCACAGACTAAGACTCTCATGGAGCAAAGGTCCATGGGGTGCTACACTGACTGGTTTGAGAAAAGGTTCTTTTTACCAGAGCAGTCTCACGCTTTCTGATGGCACGCGTTTTGTGATTCCTTCCATGACAGTAATGGATCTTACCGTCGATTACCGTTTTAATTTAAAGAATTCAGCAGCAAGGATAAGATTTGCTGTTAAGAATGTAGCCGATGAGAGAGCACCAACTGCAGACAGATACTATGGCTTTTTTGCAGATGCTCACCAAGATTTAGGAAGAAACTTCTACGTAGACTTCAGAATATCTCTCTAAGTAGCTTTAGCAAAACAAAAAAGGGAGCTGAGGCTCCCTTTTTTTATGGTGTAAATGCCATTTAACCAAGTGAATTTTAAAGCCAACTGGTAGAAAAGAGAAAAAGACCAAGGTACACTTCCAGTTCAGTTATTATTGGTAAGAATTGATGTTCTATAGATTTTTATTTGTTCTTATTATTTCTTTCAATGCGTGGGGTCAGTATTCCTATATTGACTACCCGTCACCTTATCATCCAACACTCAGTCAAAGAGGCATGGTGGTTTCACAAAATATTGATTCTTCCAAGATTGGGATAGAGATCCTCAATAAAGGAGGCAATGCAATCGATGCAGCGGTGGCTGTTGGATTTTCATTGGCAGTAACATTGCCCAGAGCTGGTAATTTAGGGGGCGCTGGTTTTATGCTGGTCTATCTGAAAGAGAAAGATGAGATTTATGCAGTAGATTATCTTGGGTCATCACCTAAGCATGCCAACACCAAAAATTTATTTGGCGTTGAATTACCAAAGGGTTACAAAAAAGCGGATAGAGATCTGGTTCGTTATGGTTATAAAGCATCCACCATTCCAGGTACCGTCGCCGGTCTCATTGAAACCCATTCTAATTTTGGTCGTTTACCCCTAAAGGAGGTGTTAAAACCTGCCATTGAACAAGCCAAGAATGGTATTAAGGTTTCCTATGATCTGCATATGGCACTGACAGATTCATCGCAGCTCAAAAATGACCCAGAATCCAGAAAAATATTTTTTGAGGGTAATTCTGCAATTAAAGAAAATACAATTCTAAAAAGACCCGATCTGGCTCAAACATTAGAAAAAATAGCCGAACAGGGAGCCAAGGGTTTTTATCAAGGGGAGACGGCTAAAAAAATCGTGGATGCCATGAAAAAGAATAAAGGTTATATTTCATTGGAAGATCTGCAAAATTATAAACCAAGATTCTCTGATCCTATCCTAACTGTGTATAGGGGAAATCGTATTTATGCTCCGCGTCCTTCATCGGGAGGTGCAATAGTCGTTCTTGATGCACTCAATATTCTTGAAAACTTTAAACTGGCTAAATATAAATCAAACTCTTCTGCGACTTACCATCTTTTGGCAGAAGCGCTCAGAAGAGGGCACGTAGATCGCTCAAGGTATATCGGTGATCCCAATTTTTCTGCTGTTCCTGTAGGGAAGATTCTCTCGAAAAAAAGAGCGAGGGAATTGGCAAAATCAATCAGTTTTAATTCTGCCACTTCCACTAAGTCACTCTCTCCAGAATTTTACTTAGAGGAAAGCAAGGACACCACACACTTTTCAATTATTGATGAAGACGGAAATGCAGTCTCCAATACTTATACTTTGGGTTATTCGTTTGGATCCGGTGTGACCATTCCTGGCACCGGGATTTTGATGAATAATCATATGAATAATTTTGCCTATCGGTATGGGGATAAAGTGGTAAGGGGAAGAGAAGCCAGCCCGGCAAACAGATTTGACTCTGATAAAAGACCGATGAGCACGATGACACCGGTTATGGTTTTTAACAACAAAGGAAAGTTAATGTTAATCACAGGCTCTCCTGGCGGAGCCAATATACCTGCTGCTGTGCTTAGGGTGATTACCGGAGTTGTTGATTTTGGCCTCAATATAGGGGAAGCGACGATGTTGCCAAGAATAAGCAAAGGCTGGCCAGAAGAGGATTTAGATTACGAGTCAACCGCCAGCTCAGATGTGATGGCTATTTTAGAAAAAATTGGTCATAAAACGGAGCTCTCCAAGACCATGGGAAGCACGCAAAGCATCCATATTAAAGATGGTTTGAATCAAGGTTATGCAGACTTGAGAAGACCCAATGCTGGAGTAGCTGTACAAAGTGATTAAAAAATTAGTCACCCAGTATTTGCTGTAGAATAGTCTCAC
>Ga0208524_1001383_pt1 | contig 11466 bp, 10 predicted proteins | sample ETNtaG_28_FD_185779 | JGI IMG/M metagenome (GOLD analysis project Ga0208524, IMG submission 185779) | Marine microbial and viral communities from oxygen minimum zone, Eastern Pacific Ocean - ETNP201406SV61 (SPAdes) (version 2) | ecosystem: Environmental > Aquatic > Marine > Oceanic ... | reverse complement strand
CATAATTCAGGGTAGTGTCTAGATTCCCCCCAGCCAGAACACCAGCACCCCACATCAGTGTATAGTTTTCGCCGATGCCAAATGCAATATCCGTAAAATTGGTCACGAGCGTTGTTTTTTCTCTTAGCAGCAGTGTATCATCGGCTGATTTACGGATTTCATTTTCAATTGTTGTAGTAATTGTTGTATAACCAAGACCGATACTTTTGAACAAGAAATATACACCCCCCCCACTTGTTTTTGGGTCAGCAACTGTTATTTTTTTTGCGGATGCGGATACGGTTTTGTCAGTGAAATTGGAGTGATCTTTTTTGGTCTCACTAACCGGAGAGAGCAGACGTATCCGAATTAAATCAGAACGCCCACAGGCTGCAAATAGAATTGGGAATAAAATTATCAATACTGGTAAACGCAACGCTGACATGAATTCCTAAACCGGATTTAATTACACATCAAAAAATAACCAGGGCTTTTGCTGCCTAGCCTGTTGTTCATAATCTTGAATTTTTTCCTCAAACTGCAAGGTCCAGCCAATATCGTCCAAACCATTAAGCAGACAGTTTTTTGCAAATACATCAACTTCGAAAGAGAACTTCTTACCGTGTGGAGAACTTACAGTCTGCTGAGGTAGATCGACTGTCAGTTGACATCCTGCGTTAGCTTCAACTTCTTCAAACAAAGACTGTATTTCCTCCGGCTGAAGTACTACTGCCAGAATACCGTTTTTCCTGCAATTACTGAAAAAGATATCTGCAAAACTTGATGCAATAACACATTTGAAACCATAATCCTGCAAAGCCCAAGGAGCATGTTCGCGGCTTGATCCACAGCCAAAATTTTCACGGGTCAACAAAATCTGTGCCCCCTGATAGCGTGCTAAGTTCAGCACAAATTCTGAATTCGACTTTGTCCCGGCGTCATCTGTGTAGCGCCAGTCGTGAAAAAGATGAACTCCGAAACCGGTACGTTCAATTTTTTTCAGGAATTGTTTTGGAATAATTTGGTCTGTGTCCACATTTATTTTATCAAGTGGTGCGGTCATTCCGTAAAGAGTGTTAAATGCTTCCATTATTATTATTTATTCAAGGTTCACTAATAAGTTCGTGGGTCAACAAAATGTCCAGCAATCGCTGCGGCTGCGGCCATCAGTGGACTGACAAGATGTGTACGGCTGCCTTTACCCTGGCGCCCTTCAAAGTTTCGATTGCTGGTAGAAGCACAGCGTTCACCTGGTTTTAGTACATCATCATTCATGGCCAGACACATGGAGCACCCTGGCTGTCGCCAATCAAACCCTGCGGCAATAAAAATTTTGTCCAGACCTTCTTCCTCTGCCTGACGCTTGATAATTCCGCTGCCTGGAACAATCATGGCCGAAACTGTATCATTAACTTTTTTACCTTCAACATAATCAGCCACCGAACGCAAATCTTCGATGCGGGAATTTGTGCATGATCCAATAAAAACACGGTCAATGCTAATTTCCTGAATAGGCAAATTCGCTTTGAGCCCCATATATTTCAAAGCCTGTTCAACAGAACTGCGTTCCATCGAATTTTCAATTTTTGACGGATCCGGAACTGTGCCGTTAATATCAGTTACCATCCCCGGATTTGTACCCCAGGTAACCTGCGGTAAAATATCATTCGCGTTTAAATTAACTGTCATATCAAATTTCGCATCTGCATCAGAACTGAGCTCTTTCCAGGAAGACACTGCGTCAGCGAAAGCCTCACCCTTCGGCGCAAAAGGGCGGTTTTTTAGATGTTCAAATGTTTTTTCATCAGGAGCAACCATGCCTGCTCGCGCTCCTGCTTCGATTGTCATATTGCAGAGTGTCATGCGGCCTTCCATTGACATCGCTCGAATAGTTTCTCCTGCATATTCAATCACATAACCAGTGCCGCCGGCTGTACCAATTTTGCCGATAATAGCAAGAATAATATCTTTAGGAGTTACCGTTTCCGGCACCTGACCTTCAACTTCCACCAGCATAGTCCTGGGTTTTTGCTGTTGCAGAGTCTGCGTTGCAAGTACATGTTCAACTTCTGAAGTACCAATACCAAAGGCTAATGCGCCAAACGCACCATGGGTTGCGGTGTGTGAGTCTCCGCAAACAATAGTTGAACCAGGCAAAGTTAAACCTTGTTCCGGCCCCATTACATGCACAATGCCAGTACGTTCATCTCCCAGATCAAAAAGAGTAACACCAAATTCTCTGCAGTTCTTGCGCAGGGTTTCTACCTGCAGGGCAGAAATCGGATCCTCAATCGGTTGGTCCTGATTGATGGTTGGGATGTTGTGGTCAGGAACAGCGTATGTCGCTTCCGGATGCAAAACTGAACGCCCGGCGAGGCGTAATCCTTCAAAGGCTTGTGGTGAAGTCACTTCATGCACGAGGTGACGATCAATGTATACAATTGAATTACCTTCCTGTTCATAAACAAGATGAGCGCTCCAAATTTTTTCAAACATTGTTTTAGGCATTGCGAAACTCTTTATTAAATAATTTTTTCATAATCATTGTTTTAAACAAACCGTTTCTGAGGAAATTTTCCTCAACTTCATCTCGGGAACAAAGGCCTGAACTGGAATTATAACTGTTGAATAGTGAAAACTGAAGCTTTTTTGAAGAGACCTGTGCAGGCAAAAAATTCAAGTACTAAAAAAGACAACACGGAAAATTTTTTGATAATCCTAAATTCTGTGAATTATACAACCTAAGCGTGATTTATAAAACTGTAAACTTAAAGTATACAGCATTCATTGATCAAACTACGTCACCTCCGCCTGCACCTGCAATGACTATCGATCCGTCTTCCTCAAGCTTCTTAACGACTTTTATTATTTTTTGCTGTGCTGCTTCTACGTCCGATAATTTTGCAGGGCCAAGGTTTTCCAGATCATCACGTACCATTTCCGCGGCTCTTGATGACATGCTGCTGAAGATAAGTTCTTTAACTGCATCACTTGCTGTTTTGAGGGCGAGCACCATGTCAGCCTGATCAACATCCTTCATGACGATTTGCATTTGCTTGGCATCAATCAGAGCCATATCTTCGAAGGTGAACATCAATTCCCGGATTTGTTCCGCCAGATCCGGATTTGATTCTTCGATGCTGGCCAGGATTCTGGTTTCTGTAGCCTTATCAACGGAATTTAAGATCTCTGCTACCGGTTCAACTCCACCCACGCTTGTTGCCATACTTCCTGCAGTTTTCATTTCTTCAGTTAATACCTCGTTCATTTCCGCAACCACTCCTGGAGGAATGCTCTCAATCACTGCCATTCTATACAACACATCCGCCTGAAGGCTTTCGGGCAATTCTCGCAGAACAGTTGCGGATTGTTCCACATTCTTTAAATATGATAGAATTAGCGCAATTGTTTGCGGGTGTTCATTCCGGATATAATTCGAAATCATGATGGGTTCTGCATAACGCAATGCTTCAAGTCCGGCTTCATCCTCTCCGGCCCGCAGATTATCACTAAGCTCTTTGGCCCTGTCCGCACCCAGCGCTTTCGTCAGGGCATTCTTGACAAAATCAGGTGAGGAACTGATACTCACACCTTCATCAGCCATCACCGAATTTCGATAAAACTCCTCGAGCACAATGTCCAATTCTTCCGGAGCAACATCTGTAAAGCGGCTCATATAATAGCCAACCTGTTGTATTTCCGCTTCTTCCAAATTTTTCATCACATCCGCTGCCGCATCTTCACCAAGGGCAAGCAATAGAATTGCAGCCTTTTTGGGGCCTGTCATTTTACCAACGCTCATCTAACCTCACTTGCTTTTCTTTTGGTTTAAAATTTAGTCTGATGAATTGCTTCATATATCAATTCTCAATAGTTGCATTTCGGTTCAGCTTTTCAGCATTTCAAGAAACCGGCCAAAAAGGTAAGATGCATCTCTTGGTCCAGGAGCAGCTTCAGGATGATATTGAACAGAATATGCAGGATGAATGAGTGATTCAAGACCTTCTACGGTTTGATCATTCAGGTTACGGTGTGTCACGCTGACATTTTTCGGAAGAGATTTTTCATCAACTGAAAAACCGTGATTATGACTGGTGATTTCAATTTTATTGGTTGAAAAATCCATCACCGGGTGATTGCCTCCATGATGCCCGCAAGCTAACTTATAGGTCTGACATCCTAACGCCAGCGATAATATTTGGTGACCTAAACAGATTCCGAAAATTGGTACTTTGCCAAGCAAAATCCGAACTGCTTCAACCGCCTCATTCACTGCAGCAGGGTCGCCTGGACCATTGGACAGGAAAACACCCTGAGGATTCATCTCCAGCACTTCTTCCGCATTTGTATTCCAGGGCACCACCCTTACACTCATTCCGAGATTGTTCATAATCCGCAGAATATTGTATTTAATTCCAAAATCATAGGCAATTACATTAAACGGTTTGGTTTCTGCTTCTGAAGGCCAAAAATAGGATTCGCGTGTAGAAACTTGCCTCGCCAGATTTTGACCTATCATTGAAGGTAAATCCAGTGCTTCTTCACGCAGTTCATCCAAAGTGTGCCGCGAATCTAAAGGCACGAGCAACCCTGAACATTCACCGCTTGATCGTATTGCCTTAACCAGAGAACGTGTATCCACTCCTTCTAAAACAGGAATCCTGCGTTCTATTAACCATTCATCAAGGGTTTGAGTTGCTCTCCAATTACTGCTAATATTACTTAATTCACGAACTATAAGCGCAGAAGCATGAGTGGTTTTTGACTCCATGTCATCCGGATTGACACCATAATTGCCTATCTGGGGATATGTCATTGTCACTATCTGACCTGTGTAGGATGGATCAGTAAGGATTTCCTGATAACCGGTCATTGACGTATTGAAGATCACTTCTCCGGTAGCCTCAACAGGAGCCCCTCTTAATTTCCCTCTGAAGAAGCGACCGTTACTTAATACCAGCAGACCGTCTGTAGTACCTCCCATTTTTACAGGAGAGTAAGTTTGTGACATGGAGGTTTTAAATCACGATTGCGGAGTTTTTGTCAACTAATTTAGTAAACCCAAAGAATCCGGAAACACAACTTACACGCAAATTATACGTACAATTGCAGATGTTTTTTCCGGAATTGAGCATGAGAGCTTAACCTTAATTAATTATGTTTGCCGGTGCATGTTCTATGCATTAAAGTAATCATTTTTGAAGTGCTCTCTCTCTTGACAATGAATATACTCCTTCTTAACCGAAACGTCGAGTGCTTCCTTTGAAATATTGAACAAAGTTTTTCAGTAGTTACTAACTCAAATAAATACTATTATTTTTGTCTAAAGACATTTTGGGGGGAAATAAATTAACGAATATCCAGTCATCTGACTATGCCTGCAGAATGCATAAATCATGCGGAAATGCTGTTGATTTCGGCATTAAAATACTGAATGCTGCGTGTAGACAAGCTCGAAACTCAATTTGACACAAAAACAAACAAGCTCGTTTTGAGCAAAAGCTGATACCAATCTTTCGTTTTCAGCAGATTCATGTTAATAATTAAGGTATCAAGCAGTTAAAGTGAGCTTAAATTTTTTAACAAAAAAACAAATATCTTTATTTGCTGAGGAAACTCCGCAAACTGTATGAGACATTTTAATTGAATTTTAAGGACATTAAAAAAAGAGAAACCGCTACTTTGCGAATGAAATGAGGGATTTTGAAGGATACATTTAAGAGCAAACCACAGTCAGTCACGCCTATTCCCAGCCTTGATTTTAAAAAAATTCAAAGGCAAATTGTACAGGCTGCTGAAGACATCAACAAACTTAGCAACTCTTCCTTTATGCTGAAGATGCGCAAAACAATCCTGTCTGCAGACACCGATACTAAGGGTACCCATGTTGATGCAAGCATCATCGGTAATAAGGCAGATAATGCTGAAATTTCGGCTTTGGTTTCAAAAATCGCTAGTGACCCTGTCTCCACTGCAGCAAGGGTAAAACTGGTAAGAAGTGTTATGCATGATAAAAGGGATTTCCCTCTGTCATTTTACCGGAACCTCTTAATTCAGGCTGCTCTCACTATTTATTTAGGAAATATAACACCTGCCACTTTACAAATTGCCGGACAGACATACCGTTTATATTTGGAAAAAATAATTACGACGCACAAAAAAAATCTGCTCGTCGTTCACTCAAAACAACTAAAAAATGTAAATCTGGACGTAATCTCAGTCAAAGACTTGATAAAAGCGGATGATGAGAACGAAGAAGACATTGATGAAAATGAGGCAATGGTGATCCAGGAAATAAAAATAACTTTAAAATTGCTGGAATACACTGATTCTCTTGATGAAGATACTCGCGGCAGCATTACCATGTCAATGCAAATGGATGAGTTGGATGAGTTGACTTCTAAACACAGAGTGAAGAGTTTATTCGGAGGTGCTGATTCAGCTAAAAACAAACACACTCTTGTTGTCCGCAAAACTTTGGCAGCACTTGAAGTGATGAAACGCATACCCGTCCTGCATCCAATCGGACTGAAAATAGTGGCCAAGCTGCAGGTAATAGACAGTAAGCTGCCACTACCCTATCTTATGGAAGCAAGGCTGCACATGCAGGCGCTGAGGATCTTAACCTTACGTGTAGTGATGCGGGATTTAACTGCTAGACCATCCATGACTCCAACTTTCAACAAAGCAATAGTCGCATACCACAAAGCATTAAAGAGATCTTCTTTTACAAATCCAAAACGCGGTGACATAACTGTTCTGTCTGAATTCGCTCAAATTGCATATTATGCATATGAACAGCGCAAAATGCTAAGTCTGGCAAATCATGGTGTCTTGAAGATTCTGGAAATGGGGAAAAAAGCCGTGGATGTGCTTGCGCCTCGCAACAGAGCATACCTCAACCAGCAAAAGCAGATCCAGGTAGCCCTAAAGTCAATGCGAAGATACGGTTGAACTTTATAGCTCACGGCTTGTGCCGCACTTCTGAGATGATACAGTCAGACTTTTTGACTGCTCAACTCGGCGGATTTTAATTTATTTCAGGCAGAAGAGGTTCTAAATGCTTAAGCACAGTTCCTGCGATAATTTGATGACCTTCCGGATTAGGATGGATTCCATCTGGCTGGTTCAGGCTTGGAATTCCTCCGACACCTTTCAGCAGAAATGGAATCATCGGCAGTTTATATAACTCCGCCAATTCATGAAAAACCTCCCGGAAAGAATCTGTATATTCCGTGCCGTAGTTTATTGGGATCTGCATTCCGGAGAGCAAAATCTGTATTTTTTCAGACTGCGCTAACTCAATTGCTTTGCTTAAATTTTTCTTCATGTGTGCCACACTTAATCCACGCAGACCATCATTCCCGCCCAATGCAATTATAATTATATCGGGTTGAGATCGGATGTACCATTTGAGCCGTGACGCTGCGCTGGCACTTGTGGAGCCGCTGACCCCTGCATTGACAACCTTTACTTCATGACCTTTGCTTAACATTTCCTTTTCCAGTAAATAAGGATATGCTTCTTCTTTACTGACTCCGAATCCTTCCGTTAAGGAATCTCCCAGCGCGATTATTATAGTTTGTGAAAAACAAATTCCGGAGAATGAGATTAAGCCGAATATGAGCAGCACAAGCCTGAAAAAATAATATCTAAAGATTATTATCTGTCTCAACTGGTTTCCATATGTTTAATCTGTGAAAAAAAAGCGGAACGGGATTTGCGGCTACGTTCCTTTTTTACTTCTTCAGTAGCTTCCCCTATGATTGGAACTGCGAGCAGTTCTGGATCGATGTTAAGCAAAAAACGGGAAGGTTCCTGCTTGATGCTTTCTCCGTAACGTATTCGGGATTTGGCCATCGAAAAAGTTAATTCCTGTTGCGCTCTTGTGATACCTACATAACATAAACGACGCTCCTCATCCTCGCCTCCTTCTTCAACTGCACGATTGTTAGGAAAGACACCTTCAGACATACCAACCATGAAGACAAAAGGAAATTCCAGGCCCTTAGCACTATGAAGAGTCATGATCGAAACTTGATTCGCTTTAGTTTCCGGATCGTTGTCACTTTGCGTAAAAAGTGTCACACGCTCCAAAAAGCTCTGAAGATTTGCTTCCGGAAATTTATCAGAATATTTCCGAACACTTACCAGCAATTCAAGCACATTCATCACCCGACGTTCGCGCACCTTGACGTCACCACTTTGAGTTTCAAGAAATCTAATATAACCGATTTCATCCAGTAAATCCTTGAACACAGTACCCAATCTTTCATTGGAGAATCGTTGCTGATAATTACTAATGATACCTGTAAACATTTCCATTGTGAAGGCAGAATCTTTGGGAATACCTTCATATTTTCTGGCACCCCTCATTACTTTAAACAAAGGGAGATGCGTTTCCTGACAGTACTCATTCGCTTTCATCAACGATGTTTTACCAATGCCACGCCGGGGAGTGTTGATTATACGGTGCAGGCTGACTTCATCATTTGGGTTATGAATAACTTTCAGATAAGCCAGCGCGTCCCGGATTTCTTCTCGATCATAAAAGCTTGTTCCACCTAACATCCGATAAGGTATTTTTGCCTCACGGAGTGCTTCTTCAACAAGACGTGACTGAAAATTGGAACGGTAGAGAATTGAGAAGTCTAAATAACGCCGACCCTGCTGCATTATTTTTGTACGAATTTTCCTTGTCACTGCTTCTAATTCTTCTGCTTCAGTATCTGCTAAAAGCCAATCCAGTTTGTCACCGTCATGTTTTTCGGACCAGAGTTTTTTTGGCATACGCTGAGTATTCTCAGAGATAACCTGGTTTGCAGCGGTTAGAATTTTTTGTGTTGAACGATAATTTTGTTCTAAACGGATAAATTTTACTTCCGGAAAATCACTTTCAAAATCTAAAATATTTTTTACTTCCGCACCACGCCAGCCGTAAATGGATTGATCATCATCACCAACCACGCAAAGGTTTCTGTGACGTTTTGTCAGATACCGCAGAAGTTTATATTGAATACGGTTTGTGTCTTGATATTCGTCTACCATTAGATAACGGAAGCGCTCTGTTAAAGTGTCCATGACCTCCGGTTGTTTCTCAAATAAAGTCAGCGTAAGGTTGAGAATGTCGTCAAAATCAATAGCATTACAGCCTTTCATTGTTTTCTGATAGTGCCGAAATATCTTGCCGACTAATTGTTTTTGCTGTGATTCCTGTTGATCCAGAAAATCTCCCGGAACAGCACCCGTGGACTTTGCCTGACTGATTTCATAATGTACAGACTTCGCATCTATCAAACCGCTATCGTCAAAATCCTGATCCTCCATTATCGTTTTGATCACTGAAAACTGATCACGTGTATCGTAAATAATGAAATTGGAACGGTATCCCAGATGATGTATCGATTTACGCAACAAACTCACCCCCAAGGCATGAAAAGTACTCAAATGTATACCTTTCTGTTTTCCTGAAAGCATCTCATGTAAACGCTCCCGCATTTCTTCTGCGGCTTTATTTGTGAAAGTAACTGCAAGGATTTGCTGAGGAGAAACCTGCTTTTTCTGGATCAAATACGCAATACGCTGTATAATGACACGTGTTTTCCCGCTGCCTGCGCCGGCAAGAATCATGACTGGTCCATCTAGAGTAGTAACTGCTTCCTTTTGCTGTGCGTTTAGTGCTGACAATGAATTCATGAAACGGAAAAGATCAATAAATATTTTGCTTAATTTGTGATAAAGTATTGTTGATCAAACTCAAGTATTTCAGCAAGCCATTTCAAACCTGCTGTATTTACAATTATTATTTTTCTGAAAAATATAACCATGACCGCGGATGAAATACAAATTTTTTTGCAACAGGAATTTCCCGAAAATCCAATGTTCGTGGAATCTTGTGAAAATCGGCGTGCAAGACTGCGGCTCGATGTTGATCACACCCACTTGCGCCCGGGAGGAACTGTCTCTGGACCAACGATGATGTTACTTGCGGACACCGCAATGTATGCTGCAATTTTAACTACAATGGGCGCAGTGGTTTTAGCAGTGACGACAAATTTGAATATTAATTTTTTACGTAAACCTGAACCGCACCGGGACCTTGTAGGAGAGTCATGGCTGATGAAAGTGGGTAAACGTTTAATCGTGGGCGAGGTAATTATCTACTCGCAAGATGACCCTGAACCAGTGGCACATGCGACATGTACTTATTCCATTCCTCCACAATCCATACAGACAAGAGTTCAGCATTAAATGTGGTGGATCCTGAGTATTATATTATTAGTTGTTCCGAGCATCGAAATATGGGTGCTCATGCAACTGACTGTTTTTATGCCGCTCAGTACAATATTTCTACAGAGTGTTGTGACAATCGCGGCAGGCCTGTGGTTAATGCAGGGTGAAAATTTTTCATTATGGACTCTGGTCGAAAGTGAATTACGTAACCGGAGAGTGCCCACAGAAGAAGTCTTTGCGGATTTATTACTATGGTGTGGAGGAGCTTTACTCATTGTACCCGGGCTTTTAACAGATGCACTTGGGCTAGTTATCTTTATCCCTGTGGTGCGTGAAGAAAGTATAGGCTGGCTTCGAAAACGTGTACAGGAATCTTTGGGACTACCCCCACTGGATTAATTACTTTCGTATTAATATAAGCTTATAAATTGGATAATTATGTTTACAGGAATTGTACAGGGAATACGTAAAATAACAGCTGTGGAAGATCTTGAAGGCAGAAGAAGATTACGGATTCAACTTGAAGAATTGGCAGAAAAGCTTCAACAGGGTGCAAGTGTCGCTGTAAATGGAGTTTGCTTAACTGTTGTTCGCTTTGAGGAAGATTGGGCGGAGTTTGACATTATTCGGGAGTCACTCAATAAATCAAATCTTGGTACACTTAAGGTCGGAGATTTCGTCGACATCGAGCGTGCGTGCGCTTTTGGAGACGAGGTTGGTGGACATTCTGTTACAGGACATGTGGACTGCAAAGGTATTATTAAAGAAGTCCGCAATACACCAAATAACTGTGACCTTGTCGTGAGCTGCGGCAAAGAATGGATGGCATATCTAATTCCTAAGGGTTGGATTGCCATAGATGGCGCCAGTTTAACCGTAGTCGAAGTTGGCGATAATTTTTTTTCAATTTCTCTGATTCCGGAAACATTGGCTCAAACTGTTCTTGGGAAAAAGACAAAGGGTGATACCGTAAATCTGGAATTTGATCACACGACAAAAGTGATTGTCCGGACTGTTAAAAACATGCTTCCAGAGATTAATAAACAACTGTTCGCTGGCATAAATAATTTAAAACAAAATAATAATGTTGATGTATAAATAATAGTATTGACAGTATTTGGTAGTAAAGCTAATATAATGAGCTTTGCAGGAGTTGAACGCAAGTTCTTTGAAAAGGGAATCAGAAGAGACAGAAAGCCTGTTCCTATCCATCCAAAGAGGTGGATAGACGTTAATTTTTTTGTATACTCGGTA
>Ga0208524_1001377_pt1 | contig 11517 bp, 5 predicted proteins | sample ETNtaG_28_FD_185779 | JGI IMG/M metagenome (GOLD analysis project Ga0208524, IMG submission 185779) | Marine microbial and viral communities from oxygen minimum zone, Eastern Pacific Ocean - ETNP201406SV61 (SPAdes) (version 2) | ecosystem: Environmental > Aquatic > Marine > Oceanic ... | reverse complement strand
TTTGCAGAGCACTACCATCAGCCTTCGGATGATCTGTCTCAACCGATTGAATGGGAGACAGCGCTGAGGTTCTCACGTGCCGGTGCACGTATTGGTTACCGGATAGCGATGGAAGATCAGCGCCCTACCTGGAACGAGGGCGACTTCTTTGGTGAAAAGTTTGGCCATTGACCATAGATGGACGTTTGGTCAACGAGGATTCAAACAAGATAGAAATGCGAAACAACCTGGTAAATGGCGGGGGGACGGTCGGGATGAAAGAAGCACCCACATTCTGATATAATTTTTGGGGAAGTGAAAAAGCTAAAGATTGACATTAGGTTAATCGGATTAATGGGATTTGCTTTCGGACTTATGATTGCTAAACTATGGGAGCAAATACTTTATTTTGACTGGTATTGGTATTTGATTATTGCGTTATTGGCTTCGATAAAACCAATAATTACATTTAATTCAATTATTAAGGAGACATTTCCCTCAATGCAAGTATCTAGTCCGCTTATTAGGGTATTTTTTCTAGGAGCTGTTTTTCTCTTATTATTCCAAAGTTGCATAACTGCAATAGACACTACAGTAGAAAAAAAGGCTAGTTGGATAGCAGGTGACCACCACATTCATAGCCGGTTTAGCGTCAGCTTTAACTCTGAAACCGACCCTCTCAGGACTTCACCTATTACTGGTCGTGATGCTTTTTATCCGATCCCTATGAATGCACTGATGGCCAAACGGTTTGGACTTTCCTGGATGGTAGCCACTGATCATGGTGGACCTAATCACAGCAAGGTAAACCTAGAAAAAGCTTATCCAGAATTGATGCTTTCCAGGGAACTTGTCCCTGAAGTAATCCAGTTTTTTGGAATGGAGTTGAATCCCCCAGGAGCTGACCATAGTAGTCTTATCATTCCCAATGCTGATAATGAGGCACAGCAGCTATTTCTACTTGAATCAAAATTTGATAGAAAGGAAGTATTCCCCATTGACCCAGAAAGGAATACTGAGCCTAGAATGATTCAAGCTCTTGAATTAATGAACAAGCTGACACCGAAGCCTATTATTATTGCTAACCATCCCTCTCGTTCTGCCGAAAAAGGTCAACAATATGGATTAGATGATCCAGCTGAGCTCCGGAAATGGAATGATACCGCGCCTGAAGTCTCAGTTGGTATGGCTGGTGCTCCAGGGCACCAAGCTTCGACACTCAATTCAGATAACACCACTAGGCCACAACAATTCCGAGGCGCTTATGACCAAATACCAACTATGGGAGGTTTTGATCCTATGACTGCCCGACTTGGCGGTTTCTGGGATTCAATGTTGGGTGAAGGTCGTCATTGGTGGATTACGGCCAATTCTGATTCTCATGTGCACTACACCGAAGGCGGAAGTGATTTCTGGCCTGGAGAATTCTCTAAAACTTATGTCTATGCTGAAAAATCATATGATTCCATTCTAGAGGGAATCAGGTCTGGCCGTGTTTTTGTTACTACTGGCGACCTGATCTCGTTACTTGATGTATCAGTGCAGTTCGGAAGTAATACCGCTCAAATTGGGGGTAGCCTTTCAGTCTCATCTGGTACTGACATCGAAATTACTATTAAGCTGAAGGATCCTGAAAAAAACAACCACCATAAGGAGAATCCTTCCGTAGAACGAGTTGATCTCATCACAGGAAAAGTTTCTGGGCTAAGTCTTGACCCTAATAATGACCGTAATCCCAGCACCCATGTACTTAATCGCTTTTATCAGGACAATTGGTCTGTTAAAGATGAATATAAAACAATGACTTACAACCTGAAAAATGTGACTGACAACCTCTATCTGCGTGCGCGAGGAACTAATACAACACAGTTGGAACCTGAACCAGATCCCCCAGGGGAGAACCCTTGGACAGATCTATGGTTCTACTCCAACCCGATTTTCATTCAAGTTCAATAAGTAAGTTTTCAAACAGGTTTGATGAAACATCTCAACCTGATAAATGATTGGGGAATGGTCCAAATGAATAACAAACAGGTTCTTTTTACCTTATTTCTTTTGTGCTCAACACTTACTCAAACAAACTGTGCTATTAGTGAGGCCAAGAGGAATTCCCACTATATCACAAATCGTTCGCCGCTGGTAGTACAGCCTTATACCCAACTCCCAATTGGATCTATAAAGCCTTCCGGTTGGCTAAGAGAGCAACTCGAGACAATGGCATCAGGTATGACAGGGAATCTGGACAGTCTTTACCCAAAGGTCCTGGGCCCCAGAAATGGATGGCTGGGAGGAGACGGGGATGGATGGGAAAGAGGTCCCTATTGGCTGGATGGGCTGCTTCCCTTAGCCTATATATTAGATGATAAAGAATTAATAGAAAAGACTAAGCCATGGATCGAATGGTCTATCAATAACCAGACTAAGGACGGGTATTTTGGCCCTGTACCTTTTGAAATTGAGCCTGAAGTAGAAGAAGGAATCCAAAAAAGCAGGCGACGGGACTGGTGGCCGCACATGGTGATGTTGAAAGTATTGCAACAGCATTATAACGCCACTAGCGATGAGAGAGTCATAAAACTGTTTACTGAGTATTTCAAATATCAGTTGAGAGAATTACCCAAGACTCCGTTGGATCATTGGTCATTCTGGGGCAATCGCCGCGGCGGAGACAACCTGCTTATGGTTTACTGGCTGTATAACATTACCGGCGAAAGATTCCTTCTTGAATTATCAGAGATTCTCTACGAGCAGACACATCCCTGGACCGAGCATTTCCTGAGAGGGACCCTCCGAAACTGGCAAAGTTTTCATTGTGTCAATCTTGCACAGGGGATTAAGCAACCTATCATCTATTATCAGCAGCATCCTGAAGACAAATATATTGAAGCTGTGAAAACAGCATTTGCTGATATAGAAAAGTATCATGGTCAACCTCAGGGTATGTACGGGGGCGACGAAACACTTCATGGAAAAAATCCAACACAAGGTTCTGAATTCTGCTCGGCCACTGAAATGATGTATTCATTAGAGCACATGATATCCATCACAGGGGATATAGAATTTGCTGATCAGCTGGAACGTGTAACCTTCAATGCGTTGCCAACTCAGACTAATGAGAACTTCACTCTAAGACAATATTTTCAGACCGCAAACCAAGTAATGATCACAAGGGGTAATAGAAATTTTGCAAACAATCACGGTCACAAAGGTACAGATCTTGTTTATGGCTTATTTACCGGATATCCGTGTTGTACAACTAATCTTCATCAAGCATGGCCAAAGTTTACACAGAACCTCTGGTATGCAACATCAGATGATGGATTAGCCGCCATGGTTTATTCTCCAAGCAAGGTTAAGGCAAGAGTAGCTAATGGTGTTGAGGTTTCATTTGAAGAAGAGACTAATTATCCATTCCATGAAAATATAAAATTTGTTTTTGATTCAGAATCAGAAGTTGCCTTTCCTTTTCATTTGAGGATACCCGAATGGTGCAAGAATGCAAGTGTTGAGATCAATGGTAAGCTGTGGAAAAATAATCTGGATGGGCAGGTTATCATTCTTGACCGCAAATGGAAGCCCGGCGATACAGTGGTATTGAAACTTCCTATGGAAGTTATAACTAGCCGTTGGTACGAGAACTCGATCGCGGTTGAACGTGGACCTCTCGTGTACGGTCTGAAAATCGGGGAAAAATGGAAAAAAGTGATTAACGAAGAAGACCCAGCAGTCTATGGGGATTACTATTATGAGGTGTATCCGGAAAGCGATTGGAATTACGGCATCATCTATAGCTATGAAGACGGACCATTAAAGGACTACCGGGTAATCAAGAAAGAGAATATATCAAATCACCCCTGGAACATTGAAAATGCGCCGATCGAGATAAGGATCCGCGGGAAAAAAATACCCGACTGGAGATTATACAATAATTCAGCTGGCCCGATACCTTTCAGCGATCCGTCCTCTGATAAAAGAATTTATGAAAGTGATGAGCCTATTGAAGAAATAACTCTTATACCTTATGGTTGTACAACCCTTAGAATAACTGAATTCCCATTAGTTCGTTAATCAGAGCTTCCGTCTGTTGACCACCACAGCTTCCTGTAGGCGCCGATGATCTGAGCAGACCCCTAAGTGATGGTCTGTATATCTACAGGACCAAAGCTAGCTGTTTTTTGCAGACAAAAAAGATCGTGTTACTAAAATAGGAAAAAATCCTTCTTCAAAACAGAACATCGGCCCGGTGGCACACAAGAAACAAGAAGCACCCTCATCGTGATATAATTTTTTGAAAGGAGAATGAATAATGAGAAAGCGAGTTCTTATTCAAATTTTGGTGTCAAGCATTTTCACGTTTTGTTTCTCTCAGGAGAAACTGACCTATCCCGACCTAGTTAAAAGATTATATGATATGGAGTACCTGGCTACACCCCCAAAGCATGGTGAACAATCAGGTAATTTTTCCAGTTTTGACCGGAGTTCAAGTTATAATCCCAAAACCGAGACTTATGATCGATGGGAGGCTGGTAATGACGGAACTGGCTATATCAGAAAAGAGGGGAATGGAATTGTAGTGTTTGAGAAAGATGGCCCCGGAGTGATTTGGCGAGTTTGGAGTGCCCTTGCATTGAGTGGACACATCAAAATTTATGTTGATCATCAGAAGCAACCTATCATCGATATGTCTTTTTCCGATTTTTTTGAACAGATTAATGAAGATGGTATTGAATTACCGAAAGAACTTCCAGGCTATCCTTCTATCAATTTGCCCAATTTAATGCCGACACTTTCGAGAGGAAGGAATAGATTTATTCCAATACCCTATCAGAAACATTGCAAAATAGTACTGGAAAAGGACTGGGGTATGTTTTATCACATTACTTACACTACTTTTCCTGAGCAGCAGGTAAATCTGCCGTATTTTGATGGTATACACAGAAAAGAGGATTGCATTACCTTGGCGGAAGCTGATAGGGTTTTAGTAAATAGAGGATTTACCAGAAAGCAATACTCTAGGGAAACTATTAAGCAAAAAAATATAATACTAAATGCCAATCAAGATGAAAATGTAACTACCATCCAAGGTAACGGTGCTATTACTCATTTCAATATTAAATATGAGGAAAACATATATCAGTATGAAGCTGATCGGGAAGAATTATTAAAAAATGTTTGGATAAGAATCACTTGGGACAATGATGAAAAGGAAGCTGTTTTGGCTCCCCTAGGTATGTTTTTTGGAACCTACCCCGACGTTTATCCAAATCGAACTCTTCCAATTGGAGCACTGCCAGGTTATCTTTATTCTAACTGGTATATGCCTTTTTCCGAAGCGGCGAAAATCGAACTAATAAACAAAGGAGATAGACGACACAATTTAGGTTATGAAATTGCACATATTGGTCTCGAAAAATCGGCTGATCAATTGCTTAGATTTCACGCTAAATGGCATAAAGGAAAATTCAGACATGAAGTACAAACCCAAGGGAGGGATATAGATTGGCCTTTACTGGTAACCAAAGGTAAAGGAAGATTTTGTGGAGTGACGCTTCATATTCAAAATGAATGGGAAGAACCGGAAAAAGAAGCTGTAAACTGGTGGTATGGCAAGTATGCTGCCAGTAATATCTGGTGGTGGTGGGGCGAAGGTGATGAAAAGTTCTACATTGATGGAGAGAAGTTCCCTTCCACATTTGGAACGGGAAGTGAAGACTATATTGGCTATGCCTGGTCCGCCGAACCTGCTTTCCCGCTTTTTGATAGTGGTTTTGCCAGTCAGCCTTTTACGGCAATTGATGGTAATGGACATACTATTGTCAGCCGTTTTCACATCAGTGATAATATACCTTTTCAGGAATCATTTACTGCTGTAATCGAAAAATATAAGGATGATAAATGGGGCGATAAAGAGCGAGGTTGCACGCACTGTCCAAATATCTGTCTTTATCAAGCCGTGGCTTATTGGTATTTATCTCCTGGACAATCAGACCGCTATTAGAAAGTTCCTAAAAACCTTTTGAAATGGCTCTAAAAAATCTATTAATTCAAAAAACTAAATTTCAATAATCGATTCATTTTTTCTTTTTATTATCTTAAGCTGACTTCATTAAAATGCCTTCTATATCAATGTGTTATAATGCTGAAAGGAGAGTTTGTGGCAGACTTGTGGTTGTGCCCATTGCTTAAAAACAAATCGCAATATGCCGTTTATTCGTGATAAGACGTGATAAGATAGGTTATACAATAATTACTATAAGGCTACTGTTATATTCCCCTTAACAGTTTGGGGGATGACTGCCCGAAAATTTTAAATCAGGCTGAGGTCATTTATTTAGGGCAACAAATTATGTTGTAAGTGAGGTTGCTTCCCAGTAACCCGACTTGCTTCCGGTTACCATTCGGACCCAGGTGTTGCATACTTGATTCCCCAACTACCCTTGGGACCTCCAAATGCACCTAGATCATTTCTTACTGTAGTAGAGTCCGGAGTATTAATTACAGCCGGGTTCGAAGCCCATGCTTCAGCCATACTAACATAAATACACCACAGGTTTTCCTCATCGTTGTATTTTGAATCAGGATCCCCGGCGTCTATGATTGCAGAGGGCGGGTGGAATTTTTCATCAGCACCCCAGACTGGACCTTCCTGGCAAAAATTGGGCCGGACACCATGGCCTATATCAAGATTCCCTTCACCCCAATCAACACTACCGTTGTCATTGGTTTCGATACCTTCCAAGCCTCCTGCCACATCAGTATAATAAATGGTCATTGTATTCGATCCACCGCTAGTGTTATACCATATACCTTCACCTCCTAGTAAGCTGTTTCGGGTCTTAAGAACACCTCCTTTCATGAATAATGCCCCTCCGTGAGTCAGAGCGGAATTTCTTATAACGGTTACATTTACAAAATCCACTTCAGCATTGTTAAGATATAGACCACCTCCTTCATTGGACGCTGTATTATCACCCACAACCGTGTTTACAAGGTTAGGGCTTGATAAGGCGGCAAGATATAAACCGCCACCGTTTACTGCTTCATTGTCTATTACAGCAACCCGACTCAGTGAAGGACCGGAGTTGCCAAAGTAAATACCACCACCAAGATCCGTTGCAGTGTTATTTCGAACCGTCACAAGATCCATACTGGGATCAGCACTACTCATGTAAATCCCGCCACCTTCACCCTCCGAACTGTTCTGGCTTACCATAACCTTGCTTAGAGCCGGATTGCCACCTTCCATATAAATACCACCGCCCGAAGCAGCCTTGAAATAATCTCCCACCTCACAACTGTATGCTTTGTTACCCGTTATGAGCAGATGACTTAATGTGGGAGAAGCACCACTAATGAAAATACCACCGCCCTCAACAGCATGACCACCCGTCAAAGTCAAACCGGATAATACCGCACCTGAACTCTCATTATTCTCAAACCTTACCACACTACCTGACTGCTTTGCGTCTAAAATCGTCTGAGAGATGTAAGATGAATCACCCGTGGTAAGAAACAAACTTCCTACCACTATATCCTTACCTTGAAAGTTTATACTACCCTCATAAGTCCCGGGATCAATCAGTATGGTATCACCGGCACTGGCCGCGTCAATCAGAGCCTGTATGGTGGAAAATTGTTCCTCGTATGCACAAGCATCAATGTCAGTATCATCTTCTTTGGCCTTTGTTGATTCCTTTTCGCATGAGGAAACGAAACAAACATACAAAACCAATAATGCTGTGAAAGATCTAAGAGAAAAACTCATCTCAGTCTCTCCTTATAAAACTCAAATAAACTACAAAATTAATAATCTATCGGACGAAAAGTTCTCTGCAGGAATAAAGGTAAAGAGTATCAGATTCATATTACTAACTACTTATTTAAGATATTTTTTTATATTCTATAACTTTTTTGTGCAACTAACTCAACTTTCAACTTGCATAGGAGAAACTTTCATCTCGTTGTAAAATCTATAATAAAACTACGATAAATAAAATACAGGTGAATAAAATGAAGAGATTAAGATTACAATTAGTCGTTCTTCTTAATAGTTTGGCATTTGTACAAATGCTTTATGCTTCAAATTTTAAAGCATATTATACCCGTTTACCCATTGAAGATGAAATTTCGGATAAACATGCGGATATCATTGTCCAGTTAGATAGAAATCAACAGTTTATCTTCAGCAGGGAATCCAGTTACTTACCTTATCTTTTTGTCGATGGGAAAAAATACTTTGTAAAAGAAGTTATTGACAGGTATGGAGATGGAAACAAGACTCAGCCGGATAAATACAACCGGCATTCCTATGTGAGGATTATTGAAAACAGTTCTGTAAAAGCGTTGATACATTGGCGCTATTATCCCGATTTTTTAAAAGTGGAAATGACTGATGTTGTTCACGAATTTTTTACCATCTTACCAGATGGAAATGTTAAAAGAGAAATTAAAACCGGAACGGAAAAAATTGGACCATGGAATTCTGCCACAAATGTAAGAACTCAACAATTACAACTTACGGATCGGGGCATTAAAATATATTCTGAAACGGAGCCTTCTGTTAAAACTAATAGCGAAAAAGTTAGCGGAATAGAAAAGAAATCAATCTTAAGAGAGAATCTTGCTGCTTACTGGCCAATGGATGAAGGTATTGGTGATATCACAAAAGAAGAAATCAGTAATTTAAAAATACCAATTGCAGGTCATAAGAGCTATTGGATCAGCGGTGTATCTGGTACAGCTTTAAAATTCGATGGATATTTTTCAGGCATAAGCCTTCCTGTACAATATTCACCCAAAGTTGCTTACGAGTTCACAATCGAAGCCTGGATTGTTATGGCCGCCCACCCCTTTGGCTGGGTGCCGATAATCCAGCAGGCGCAATGGAATAACAATGGTTATTATCTCGGTATTAATGCCTATGGGCAGATTGGTTTTCATCTGAATATTGACAGGAAGTGGCAAACGATTTTAGTAGAGGAGAAAATAGAACTTAAGCGCTGGACACATGTAGCGGTAACCCTCAGTGATGAATCAAAAAAAATCATTATATACATCGATGGAGAGCCACGAAAAACCAAGACATTTAAAGCAGAAAACGATCCCCCTTTAATTCATGCCAATGCGCCGTTAACCATAGGATTAAATCATGATCCTTTAATTCCTCTTCCCAGAGAAAGATTTACTTATGGCCAGTATCCATGTATAACAGGTTTGGAAGGCGCTATTGATGAAATAACCATTTACAATAATGAACTTTCAGCGTATGAGATTAAAAAATCCTATGACAGATTAAAACCAATTGTGTTAAAGGATGCAATATCTGACTTTGAAAAAAGAATTCTTCCCGGTCATTCTGGCTATGCTGATAAATTTGGAGCTGCATATACAAAATTTAAATATCATGATCTTTGGGATAATACCTGGCGGACAAGTGATTATCCGGACATTCTGGTAAAATTTGATGAGCTCCCCACTAGTGTAACATTCTGGCGCGGGCCTTCCTATGGCGCGGGTTGGGTAACAGAGAACAATTTATGGATGGTTGATCAGAGTGTTGAATCCGGTAATGCGGTGAGTTATGGTGAACATATGTCGGACAAGCAGGGACGTTATTCCCATGTTCGCCTGATTGAGAACAGCGATGCCCGTGTTGTAATCCACTGGCGTTATAGTGCCAGTGACGTATTATATTCTTTTTTTAAACATTATGGCGATGCCGGTGTTTGGATAGACGAGTATATGACTATATATCCCGATGGTGTCGGTATTCGTAAAGTAAAACAAAAAGCATTGAGCCAACAAGTGAAACACAAAACCATTGACTGGGAAGAACGCAAAGTGAATAAAATCTCCTGGCAGGATGTTCAATTCTTAGCCCAACCCGGTATGACCCCTGATGATGTGATGAATCTCGAAGCCGTGCATCTGGCAAACCTGAAAGGTGAAACAGCTACCATGGACTGGAGCAATGGCGTGCCGTCTGAAAATCCTTTGCCGGATGCCAATATCGAGAGGATAAATATGAAATCAGAATACAAAGTGTTCTTGGCTTTTCAGGAAGGCACATTTATCAATCCATGGGGCAGGGTACAGGATGAAGCTTACTCCCATTTTATGACCTGGAACCATTGGCCGGTGGCTTTTATTAACAGCCAGGGGAAAAGATCGCTTTTTCCGGATAGGGCCACGCACTCGGCTTTGTGCGCAGCGGATAATGCAGTTGATCATGGCAATATGGCCATGTATGGATTTACCAATAAAGGCGTTGACAGCCTGTTGCCTTTGGTAAAATCCTGGTGTAATCCCCCCGAAATTAGTGACCTGTCTGGTGCAAATAAAGCAGCTTATGATAAAGATCAGCGGGCTTATATAATAGATAAAGAATCCGATAAAATAAGCTTTGTACTCAATGGGTCGGAAAAGACACCTGTACATAATGTATGTCTTGTAATTAAAAACTGGAGCGATAAAAATAATGCTGCGCTTTTGATCAACGATAAAAAAATGGAAAAAGGAAAATCATTCCGCCAGGGCATTGTCTATGATACAAATGGTAATGAAACATTAATTCTGTGGTACAAGTTGAATTCAACAAAGCCTGTTTCCATGAAAATTGAAAAAGAATAGTTTATTAATCTTATACTTTAAGCAAGTAACAAAAACATTCCTTTTATTGCTTCTTTTATATTTATAAGGAAGTTCCTGTTTTACACGGCGTGGGGGCTTCTTTCATCCCGACCGTCCCCCCTGTATCCATAATAGTCTATCTGTATCCATAGTTTTTGTATCCATAATCTGTGAATAATAGTGTTTAATAGCTCCCAATAGTACAAGCTACATCTATTATCCGTGAGTGTCAACTCTATAGAGAGAAACCCCTCGAAAAGAGGGGCTTCAGAAGAGCAGAGAGAGAGGGGGATTCGAACCCCCGTAACCCAAAGGGTTTTGGTATGACATATCCGAAAAAACAATTAGGGTTATATGACCCATTGGCAGAAGCAAAAAAGCGTATGAAAGAGCGTGAAGCTGCAGACACTATTAAAGTAGATGATCCATTCTCGTAACACAATTATTCTTTAAATTACAGAACTAAATAACGAAAATACTATTTACAGAAAGGATATTATGAAAGGAAAATCTAACAATAAATGGTGCTGCTACTTGTATGGACTATTAGATTTGGTTTGTTTTGTTGGTGGTGCATATTTACTCAGCGCAGCAATATTTGGTGGATGCTTTGGTGCAGCCACGTGTAACTGTGGAGTATTGGGCTTGCCGCTGATAGTGCTTGGTTTCGTCATTCGAGGCTGGACTGGTAGAGGTTGCTGCTGTTCCTGTGGCACGAAAAAATGCTGTGCACCAAGCAGTACAGAACCTGATACTACCGATTAATTAGTAGTAGCTTTTTCATTTTTTCAAAAAATTATATTACGATGTGGGTGCTTCTTTCATCCCAACCGCCCCCAGTCATTTCCAGATTGAAATTGGGAAAGTGGTTGAGAAAGCTGATGTGAAAGCATAATGGGGAAACTACCT
>Ga0208524_1001372_pt1 | contig 11525 bp, 13 predicted proteins | sample ETNtaG_28_FD_185779 | JGI IMG/M metagenome (GOLD analysis project Ga0208524, IMG submission 185779) | Marine microbial and viral communities from oxygen minimum zone, Eastern Pacific Ocean - ETNP201406SV61 (SPAdes) (version 2) | ecosystem: Environmental > Aquatic > Marine > Oceanic ... | reverse complement strand
TAAAATAGAAAGAGGTTCCGCCAACCAAAATAGGTAGTCTATTTTCAGCTAGGGCCGAATCAATATGTTTTTTTGCCAGCGCGATAAATGTGTTAACCGAAAAACCTTCCTCTGGCTCACAGATATCGATCAGTTCGTGCGGGTATTTTTCAAGCACTTCAGCGCTTGGTTTGGCAGTTCCAATATCCATACCTCGATAGATCAATGCAGAATCGACACTGATCAAGCATGCTTTATAGTGATTAAACATCTCAATCGCCAATTCAGTTTTTCCTGAGGCCGTTGGCCCCATTAAAAAAACAACTGAATTTTTAGACGATATTCTCATAACAATACTAGGCATATATCACTAAGTCCTACATTATAATAGCTGCTTTGTATTTTTATATCCAAAACAATGTTTACGGTATTGAATCAGAAAAGCGGTAAATCTTTTCAAACCGGTGAAGATGTAGCTGTCTTAGATGGTGCTCTTAGTCACGGACTAAATTTTCCTTATGGTTGTCAAAATGGTTTTTGCGGTAAATGCAAAGCAATCATACTCAAAGGTGAAATAGGTTATGAGGATGAAGTCCCAGAAGCCCTTACTGACGAGGATCTTGAGGCTAATATGGCGCTACTTTGCCAATGTAGAGCCAAAAGCGATTTATATATCGCGGTTGATGAAATAGATGTTCTAGCAAATATAGAGGTAAGAAGCCTGCCATGTCGGGTAGAAAAAATTAATCGTTTAAATCATGACGTTATTCAAATATTACTGAAAATTCCTGGCTCTCAGTCTATACAGTATCTGGCCGGCCAATATTTAGATTTAGAGCATTCTGACTTTGAACCGAGGTCATTTTCTATCGCTAATTCACCTACCAATTCAAACATAATCGAGCTACATATACGTTTAGTTGAAGATGGGAAATTTACGAATTTCATTTTTAATACACTGAAGGAAAAAACCATTCTGAGGATTGAAGGACCAAAGGGTGACTTCTTTTTAAGAGAGGAAAGCGATAAACCTATTATATTCATTGCAGGCGGGACTGGGTTTGGTCCAATTAAAGCAATCCTTGAATATTTAGTCACTACAGATTCACAAAGAGATGTCCACTTATATTGGGGGGTGAGGGATGAAGTAGACTTGTATTCAAGCTTACCAAGTGAGTGGGCAGATAAGTATTCAAACATCAGCTTTGTTCCTGTCCTATCAGAAGCCAATGGAGCTTGGAGGGGTGAACATGGCAATGTTCATGAATCTGTCATTAGAGATTTTGTTGATCTTTCTGATTACGAAGTCTATGCTTGCGGTCCTCCTATAATGGTCAAGGCTGCAGCGAAAAACTGTCTAGAAAAAGGACTGAAAAAGGAAAACTTTTATTCCGACTCATTTGAATACGCATTTGAGAGTAGTTGAGATGGCTAATATGGAAAATCACTTAAAGAGTCAACTAGAGCTAGCTCTAGAGCCCGATTATTGTGAGGTTGTTAATGAGTCTAGTCAGCACTCAGGTCCAGCGACAGAGTCGCACTTTAAGTTGATTGTAGTGAGTGAAAAATTTATTGAAATGAAGCTTATTGATAGACACCGATTTATCAATAAACTTTTTGCCGAAGAATTAAATGATATACATGCTTTAGCGATGCATACCTATACACCCGAAGAGTGGCACAAGCGTTCAGGTGCACCCGTAACGCCACAGTGCTCTAGCAAGTCAAATTAAGTGAGACTCGTTTTACTATTGTTGGCTATGTTTTTGTCTGCTTGTCAGAGTGTTTTTGACAATGTAAAGACTAGTAGAGATGTTGCTTTAGAAGCGGTTAATGAAGAAATATTTCTTGATCAGTCAAATCTTTGGAGCTACATTGCAAATCAGCAAAAACTTGAGATCAATAATAATCCAAGAATTCAGCAGCAACTTGGCTGGTTCAAAAAGCATCCGGATTACCTAACTCGTATATCTGAACGTGCTCAGCCATATCTTTATCTTGTAGTTCAGGAGATTGAAAAAGAAGGGCTCCCTATCGAGATTGCACTACTCCCGATTGTTGAGTCAGCTTATTACCCATTTTCTTATTCACATGGGACTGCTGTAGGGGTTTGGCAGTTTATCCCTTCTACAGGAAGACTATATGGACTAGATCAGGACTGGTGGCATGAAGACCGTAGACATATACTCAACTCTACAAGAGCTGCAGCAAGGTATCTCAAAGATCTTAGTAAGATGTTTAATGGTGACTGGATGTTGGCAGTAGCAGCATATAACGCTGGACCTGGGAGAATTCAAAATGCAGTCAAAATAAACCAAAAAGCCAGAAAACAAACTGATTATTGGAGTCTAGATTTACCAAAAGAGACTGAAAGGTATATTCCAAAACTGCTGGCATTATCGATGATTGTTAAAGACCCTTCAAAATTTGGACAACAATTGACCCCGATAGATAACTCAAAATTTTTAGAAGTTGTCGAGCTTAATTCGCAATTTGATCTGGCATTAATTGCCCAATGGACAGGGCTAAGTATTGATGAAATATATACATATAATCCTGGACTTCGTCGTTGGGCAACTCCAGTTTCTTTGCCTTATGAGTTACTACTTCCTGTGTCGACTGTTAAGAGCTTTGAAGATAATCTTGAAAAGGCAGGGAAGATGCCTCGCATCAGTTGGTTGCGCCATCAAATTAAATCTGGAGATAGCTTGATTTATCTTGCGAAAAAGTACAAAACCACCGTCGATCAAATCAGAAGTGTAAACGAACTCCAGTCAGACCTGATTAGGGCAGGGGAATATCTTATTGTGCCATTAGCACAGGAAAATGAAGGATATTATTCGTTATCTGAAAAACAAAGAGAAAAAAGTAGGTTGAATACTGAAAAAAACGCTGAGAAAATAATTTATAAGGTGGTTTCAGGCGATAGTTTATGGAAAATTGCAGTACAATTCGATACTACTGTAAATAACCTTGTTAGATGGAATCAGATAGATCTTTCTAGTCCTCTTAGGATTGATAAGGAGTTAGTTATTTGGGTTGAGGATAGCAACAAAACAGGGCTTGCCGAAATAACTAGGACAGGCATTGATATTGATACGAAAATAACATACATGGTCAGGGCAGGCGATAATTTGTCAAAGATTGCCAGTAAGTACAGCGTGAAGGTTAAGGATGTTCTTTCTTGGAACAATATTAAAGAATCTCAAATTTTAAAGCCAGGACAAAAATTATTAATTAAAGTTAATGTGATAAACTCGAATTTATTATGAACAATATCCCTATTAAACAAACAATCTTTGCCAGTCTGGCATTTGCATTTTCTAATTGGCAGAAGTTGATAGAGGTAAGCGTTTTTCCATTTTTTATGATGATACTATCACTCATAAATATTTTCCCGATGATTACTTTTCAAAGTCAGTCTAGTATTAGTGAACTCCTAGCTAATCTTAATTTCTATCATCTAATCTATGCATTAATGTTTATTTATGGCTACATAGCGCTTGTAATAAATATTTGCCGAATGGTAGTAGCAGGAAATAATTCTATTGCTAAATTCGGCCTTGAGTTGCCGAGTCTTAGATTTGGTCGTTTTTTTCTTTTATTTATTGTTTTTAACATTGTGCAACTTCCAATTATTTTTTCTCCTTATCTTATACCAGTCGTTTACTTTCTTGTTGTTCCGTTACTGCTTAATTTAGTATCAATAGCAAATGACGTGCCCTATAAAAAAATTAGGCTAAAATTCAGCATTCAGTCTAGTGTTATGTTTGTCTGTTTAGGTATACCATTCATTCTAATACTTCTGTTATTTATGATTAGTGGTGAAATAATGCTTATTCTGTTTTTCCAAGTCTTATCAATTTATTGGACGGCGATCAGTTCTGCTTTGTGTTATCGAGTCGTCATGGCGAATAACTCAGTGCAAAACCTTTAGGGTAACGCATATCAAATATCCCTTTTGATTTAATTTTTGTGGATGTCTTTTTGAGTTTTTCATAAACCACCACAAATCTCTTTAAGCGTTCATGCTGTATTTGATTTCCGAGAATAATTTGCACTCCATCATCAAGCCAGATTTTATCAATATGATTTCTTTCAAAGCGAGAAATATTGAGCGGATTGATTATTAATTGGAAATCTTTGTAGTCCTCAAAGAAGGTTTTAGCTTGACTTTCTGGGACGATAGCAATGGGCTTGTCAGAGTCAACTAGTTCGCTAGGCTTAAAGGGGATTCCATTGCTCGAGATATAGCCATCATCACCCCAACGTAAAGCGACGTCATGAGCTTCCAACTTAATATGAATTTTGTTCCAAAATAATCTTTTTATGTTGGCTTTGGCAACCCAAGGATGACTCTCAATTTTTTCTTTTAGCTCCGAAAGTTCGATTAAATATTTATTGCCCAGTAAGTGTTTAATTGAGTTTTCGTAGTGTTTTATATTGCCTAAAGTTTTTTCGTCACCTTCCCAAGAAATGCTCGGATCAAATATGTCTGATCTATCAGCTATATAAATGAGGCCAGCCAGGGAGATAATCAATAACAGGTATATAGCCCTTTTAACCAGCCTTAGAAAACTAAATTTGACAGTCTTTTTCTCCTTTATTGGGCGATTAACTTTATTGTTAGGCATTTAGTATTTTTACTACCAATTCTTCGAAGCTTATGCCGACAGCCTTTGCAGCCATTGGTACTAATGAATGGGACGTCATGCCAGGGACTGTGTTTACCTCTAGAAGATATGGGTTTCTGTCTTTATCGGTAATAAAGTCGGCCCGTCCCCAGCCAGAAGCTCCTGTTGCCTTGAATGCCTCTAGCGCTAATGCTTGAATATTTTCTTCCTCATCTCTTGAGAGGTCAGAGGGACAGAGGTATTTGGTTTTGTTACTGAAATATTTTGCATCGTAATCATAGAAAACCTGGTCTGAGAAGATTTTGATGCTTGGTAATGCTCTTTCGCCTAAGATTGCTACAGTATATTCGTCTCCTTCAATCCACTGTTCAATTAGAGCGTTGTCATCATATTGCCAGGCAAGTTCTAGAGCACCATTCAACTCTTTATGGCTATTTACTTTTGTTATGCCTATGCTTGAGCCTTCAAGCGTTGGCTTAACTGCCCAAGGGAAAGGAAAATTAATTTTTTCAATATCATGTCCTTTAGTGGCAATAATGGAGGGCGATAGAGGTATATTTTTTTTGTCACAAAGGTCTTTGGTTTTTGCTTTGTCCATACAAAGGCTAGAAGCGTATGCTCCTGAGCCGGTGAAAGGTATATTTCTTTTATCTAACTCTGATTGAATATATCCATCCTCCCCGCCACGCCCATGAAGAACAATAAACGCCTTTTCAAAATCTTTATCCCATAAATCATCAAGGTTGTCTCTTGTTAAGTCAAACGCAAAGCAGTCTACATTGCTTCTAACTAGGGCATCATATACCGCCCTGCCACTTATTAGTGATATCTCTCTTTCGGCAGAATAGCCGCCCATTAAAACAGCAATCATATAATTATAATTTCAGGTTCGAGTTGTATTTTGTGTTGCTTATTCACTGTAGTTTGAATGTGTAGAATTAATTTTTCAATGTCTGAAGCGCTTGCATTGTTTTGATTGATTATATAGTTTGCATGCTTTTCTGAAACACAGGCACCACCAATACAATAACCCTTTAGTCCGCTTTGTTCAATTAACTTGGCGGCATATTTCCCTTTCGGGTTTTTAAATACACTTCCACAGCTAGGTAGACCTATTGGCTGTGAAGAGTTTCTTTTGTGCAACAAATCGCGTACATTGTCATTAGCCTCTTCAAGGTCAAAATTAAATTGAGCGTCAATAAAAAACTCATCAACATGGTTGTGGGTTACGGAACGATAATCGATAACAAAATCACTCTTACCTCTTTGTTGAATTTTGCCGTCCAGATTGATAGTTCTAACCGAAACGACATATTGCCAAATTTCGGACCCAAATGCACCAGCATTCATGGCAAGGGCGCCACCAACGCTTCCAGGTATTGCGCTTAGAAACTCTGCCCCATGCTTGAGATTGGTCTCGGCAAATCTGGAAAGTTTTGCCAGTGTTGCACCAACTTCAGCTTCGACAAGTCCATTTGAAAAGGACATTTCTTTTAGGTTTTTGGTATGAATAATAACGCCATCAAAGCCATTATCGCGAACTAGTAAGTTGCTTCCCAAGCCAACAAAAAGAACAGGTAAATTGTTATGATGTAAAAATTCTGATAGCTCTTCTATATTTTCCGGTGCGCAAAATTCACGAGTGATCCCTCCTGCCCTTAGTGAGCAGTGTCTGGACATTGGTTCATCGTATTTCAGCATTTCTAGGGCGAGGTGAAATATTCCTTTAATTGGTGCGGGATTTTATTAACGTCTCCGGCACCAAGGGTCAGGACGACATCATTTTTATGAATGATGTTCGGCAATATATCAACAATTTCAGTGCTATCATTGACCACGATAGGGTCAATCGAGCTTCTTTGTCTAATCGAATTGGCAAGCACTGATGAGGTGATTTGTTTGATCGGCTTCTCGTTGGCAGAATAAATATCAAGCAAAATTAGCACACCAGCCTTGGAAAGACAACTCACAAATTCATTAAACATGTCCCTGGTACGAGAAAATCTGTGTGGTTGAAAAATAACCACCAAACGATTGGCAGGGTAGGTATTTCTCAGAGTACTTAGGACAGCGGCAATTTCATTAGGATGATGTCCATAGTCATCAAACAGAGGGACAGTTTTCTTGTTTACTGTTATTGTTTGATGGTAATCTAATCTTCTCGAGACACCACTAAAGTTCGCTAATGCTTTTTGAATAAGTTTTGGTTTTATTTCTAACTCAAGAGCGATACTAATAGCTGCTAGTGCGTTCAGTATGTTGTGTTTTCCTATTAAGTTGAGTGTTACAGGGAATTTCTTTTGAAAGCTTTGACAATCGACATCAAAGTTCATTTTCATTTTATTTTGGACTACATTCGAAGCCTTTACATCAGCATCGTCGCTGAAGCCATAACTCAATATAGGTCGGTGAATTTTGCTCAGTATATCTTGTACCCCTTGGTCATCTATACAGGCAACGCATACCCCGTAAAAGGGCAAATTAGAAGTAAAATTAATAAAGGCTTTGGTTAGGTTATTGTAGTTGTGTTTGTAGGTAGCCATATGGTCTTCGTCAATATTGGTAATAACGCTCAGCATAGGTTTTAGATGAAGGAATGAGGCGTCACTTTCATCAGCTTCAGCGACAAGATAGTCGCTTTTGCCTAATTTTGCATTCATCCCTGTGGCATTTATAATACCGCCAATAATGTACGTTGGATCTAACTTCGCTTCGCTCAGTATATGAACTATCAGACTTGTTGTTGTGGTTTTTCCGTGTGCCCCAGCTACAGCAATGCCAAAACGGAATCGCATTAATTCTGCCAACATTTCGGCTCTTGGTACGACCAGTAGTTTTTGCTTCTTGGCCGCTTGAAGTTCGGCATTATTGCTACCAATAGCAGAAGAAACAACAACAGCCTGTTTTCCGATAACATTATCGCCATGCTGCTTGTAAGAAATACTGCAGCCCATCCCTTCGAGTCTCTTTGTAGCATCATTTGACTGGATATCAGAACCAGACACTTCATAACCTAGGTTATTTAAGACTTCAGCAATGCCACTCATTCCTGAGCCCCCTATACCTATAAAGTGAATTTTCTTTATTTTCGAGCGGGTTGGATTGTCAATGATTGTCATTTTTTGCTAAGAGTTATGATAGTTATTGCTTGGACTCCTTCTCCTTTTCCAAAGGCAGTAAGTCCTTCACCTGTTGTTGCAGTGATGCCTATATCATTTATGCTAATACCGCATAGGTCAGCAATATTTTGCTTTATTGCCTCAATATAGGGTGAAATTTTTGGTATTAAGCATTCAATTGCGATGGCGATATGGTTGATATTGTATTGTCCGATATCTTTAAGCGCCCTTTCTAAATAGACTCGACTGTCTGTAATGCCTTTTTGACAAAGTTCGTCTGCAATTGAGCCGATTATGTTAATACCTGTAACGCTAGAAATGGCATTTGTTATTGAATGTAATACAACATCAGCATCACTATTACCGCTTAATCCTGTTTTGTTATTAATAGTTATTCCGCCCAGTATTAAAGGCTTTCCTGGTGTTTTTTCGAAGGCGTGTGAGTCTTGCCCAATGCCGGTCTTTATTGTCATTCTTTATTTAAGTAGTAGTTAGCTAATTCTAAATCATCTGTGTGAGTAATTTTAATGTTGCTTTTGGAGTTAGGTATGATTTTTATCGAATAACCTAGTCGTTCTATTGCCTCCGCTTCGTCAGTAATATGCACCTTATCTAGTAACGCTTCTTCAAGTGCACGCTTTAGGATTCCAATACGAAACATTTGAGGGGTTTGAGCGTGGAATAAATTATTTCTATTAACAGTACTGACAATATGTTCATCCTTAGTCATTTTTAGTGTATCTACGATTGATGTAGCGAGAATTCCTCCGACGGGATTGTTGTCAACTACTTTTATAAGTCGCTCTACATCTTTTTTCTTTATACATGGGCGAACAGCATCGTGCACAAGTGCCCAATCATCTTCCCCAGCAAATTTAACTAATTCATTGAGCGCATTCAGAACCGAGTGGAATCGTTCATCTCCGCCGATAGTGGTAGCAAGAATTTTATCGTGAGAGGAGAAGGGCGACATTGCAAAATGCTCATCATCTTCTGATATGGCAATTACGCAGCCTGATATTTGTTTCATACTTAATAAAGTCTGAAGGCTTTGATCAAGAATGGTTGAACCGTTATCAAGCATTAGGTATTGTTTTGGTAAAGGCGTGCTCATTCGTGAGCCTTTGCCACTAGCTGGCATAATTAGGTAGTAGTTATCATCATGCATGATAGCTCGATTTCCTTTTAGGAATGAGAGATTAATGATTATTATAAAGTAGACTCAGCAGGCTCTTCTATATTATCAGTCTCCTTTATTTGTTCTATTTGATAGTAGACTTCACCCTCTCTAATTAGGCCATATTTAAAACGTGCTTTTGATTCAACTAGTGTCATATCTTCTTGTGTATAGCCATGAATTTGTTTTGTCAGGTCTAGGTTTTCATTTTCTAATTGCTTGTTAGTTGATACTATCTCGTTGATTGATTTCTGCTTTTGTTTAATTACATTGGGGAAATCATTAACTAAAAAATTTTGTTTTATTAGTACTGCCGACATTATGACAAGCAAGAAAGTAACTCTGTACTTAACAATAAAACCAACTATTCCTTTATGAGCTTTGTCTCGCATAGTTTCGTTTAATAACTTAATTAACTACTACATTATTTTATAGTTGATATTAAGTAGGTTTTTGAATAATAATCGTGTAGCGGAATTTTATGTTTATTGAACAGCTGGAAAACAAATCCGATACCGACTAATGATATACTCGAGAGAAAAAATCTGATAAAAGATTGGGCATATGTAATATGCTCCCCATTACTTTGTGCAATTTCAAATTTCCAGGCCTTCATTCCAAGCGTTTGTTTGCCCTTTACCCAAGACAACGCAAAATAAGCGTATGTAAGCGGCAATGGGCAAAGAAAAAAGAATACCGGGCTTGTTATGGCTTGTTTATTTGAAATTATTATAATAACAACGCCTGAGACGAAAAAAACTAATGAAAAAACCAGAAATAAGTCATAAATCATGGACCCTAGACGACGAACAAGAGAAACGTTAGATTTCATGGTGAATGCGGCATAAATAGATTAAATTTCAAAATCATTAACAAATCCAGATAATAGCAACTCAGTCGAGTAAAACCTTATGTATTTTACCTAACTCCTATCCCCCAAGAAAAGGCTATTTTCTGTAGAGCTAAGTGTCACTTTTCTTTATAACTTTTGAAGAAAAATGACCCCGCTTTAGCTTGGTATTGACAATGTCGCCTAACTCAACGACATTGCTTGACAATATAACGCTCCCTTTGTCATTATGGGTAATGCTATAGCCCCTAGAAAGAGTGCTTAGAGGGGATAGTATATGGAGTCGATTAGCTTGATGACTTAATTGCTTTGATTCGTTCTTAATTGAATATTTCGTACTTAGATGAAGGCGACTATTGAGTTGCTCAAGTTTCGACCTATAGATTTGACACGCTCCAGCGACATTTTTTAAGAGTCGCTCCTTGGAAGTTTTGCTTTGTTCAAGTCTGAAATCAATGAGACGGTAAGGAGAGTGTTGGTTTAATTCAGTTTTTAGCTCCCTTAGTTTAGAATTTAAAAGTGTAAATCTGTGACGGATAAAGTAATTAAGTCGAAATTCGTAGTCGTCAAGTTTTTGAGCGTTCTTTTGTAGTTGATCCTTAGGATCAGATATTCTAAATTGTAATTGTTTAAGTATTTGCTTGTTACTTTCGATTGTTTGCTTGATATGAACATCTAGCTGATTCCTGAGTTTTCTTGAAAGATCTATTAATGTTAGTCTGTCTGGTGTTGCAATGACAGCGGCAGCTGTCGGTGTCGGTGCCCTAACATCCGCAACAAAGTCGGCAATTGTGGTGTCTGTCTCGTGTCCTATAGCACTTATAATCGGGGTATGACAGGAAAAAATGGCTCTCGCCAACTCTTCTTCATTAAATGACCATAAATCCTCTAATGAGCCTCCACCTCTAGCCAATATAAGTACATCACAAAGTTTTGAGATGTCAGCACGTGCAAGCGCATTTATTATTTTTTTATGTGCATTTTCACCCTGCACAACTGTATCGTAAAGCAATACATTTGTATATGGATATCTTTGTTTCAGCACATGTAAAATATCCCTGATTACAGCTCCACTAGAAGACGATATAACGCCTATAGTTTTAGGTGATAGAGGCAATTTCTTTTTATTTGAATCGTCAAATATACCTTCATTTAGTAGTTTATTTTTGAGCTGATCAAAGGCTAGCTGAAGATTGCCTAAGCCGGCAGGTTCAATTTGTTGGACAATCATTTGAAAATCACCCCTAAGCTCATAAACTGTGGGCGCTCCGCGCATGACAATAGACAGCCCGTTTTCAAGCGTAAAACGAATATTGCGCTGACTTAAACGAAAAAATGCGCAGCGAATCTGTGCAGTCGAATCTTTTAATGAGAAATACAAATGTCCTGAAGATGGTCTTGATAGATTTGATATTTCTCCCTGAATCCAGCAATGGGGTATATCTCTTTCTATTGAATTTTTACATAAATGTAAAAAATCTGAGACTGTATAGATTTCGTCTTGATTGAACATTAATATTTTAAGTAAACAAACACTGCGCCGGTACCGCCGCTATTTTGTGGGCAGGAGCAAAATGCAAGTACCTGTGGATGTTGTTTTAGGTAGTACACAACCTGAGATTTCAAAATTGAGAGACCCTGCTCTGAATGAAAACCTTTTCCATGGACAATGTGAATAAATTTTTCATCTTGATGATAATGAATGAAATTTGACAATGAACGGCAAGCTTCCTTGATAGTTTGACCATGCAAATCGATAGAAGGAG
>Ga0208524_1001352_pt1 | contig 11602 bp, 14 predicted proteins | sample ETNtaG_28_FD_185779 | JGI IMG/M metagenome (GOLD analysis project Ga0208524, IMG submission 185779) | Marine microbial and viral communities from oxygen minimum zone, Eastern Pacific Ocean - ETNP201406SV61 (SPAdes) (version 2) | ecosystem: Environmental > Aquatic > Marine > Oceanic ... | reverse complement strand
AGATATAAATCCTGAAGATGTGGATGACTATGTTCTTGGACTTTTATTCAGTCCTGAAGGACCTTTCATGGAAGTGTTAGAGCCATTCGTATCCGAACCATTAGGTTATGATCGATTGGTTGATGTCACGGCAGGGGGAGGAAGAAAACCTGGAGGTGGAAGAGTGTATACTAGTGGAGATACTCTTTCTACTAAGATTAATAACTCCTTCGCTTACATCATGGATGGAATCAAACCAGGTGTATGGTTAACGAGTGAGAAAATAAGTGCAGGCTTAAGAAAAGATTTAACGAAGGGTGGTAAACCTGTGAACACTTTTGATGAACTGTTAGCGTTGTTCTCTGGAATTCGTTTAATTAGAATTGATACTAAATCAGATTTAAAATACTACGCAGCAACTCTCAATAGTTTAAGAAGAGATATTGATGAAGCAGATGGTTTCTATGATGCAAAACATTACTACAATAATACTCCAAGCGATATGGAAAAAGAATTTGACATCATGCAGGAAGAAGATTTCAGAATACAAAAGGATATGTTTATCCGTATTGAAGACATGAAACTCTTAAAGGTAGATGATAGGACTATCAGAGAAATATTAGAAAAGGCTCAGGTTAATGAAGAGTTAATTGATAATTTAATGAGAGGACAATTTACTCCTACTAATTATTCTGAATCCAGGTTTGATCAAAAAGTAGGCTACGTTAGAGATGCCATGGAAAAAAAATCAGAAAAGAGTGATAAATATTTCTTCTTTGAAAATGAAGAGTTTCTTTTTCCTAGAAATGGCCTCGAGGACATTAAAAGAAAGTGGGACAGAAAAGAATTTTTCCCTGACGGATATACTCCCGACAAAACTAAATACGAAAAGAACAAGAAGGGACAAACTCTATATAATAAAGATGGCGATCCTATTCCAGTTGAAAAACCAGGCATCTTAAAAAAAGGATACGACAAGATTAAAAAATATATTAATCCTTTGGCAGGTTTAACAAGTCAAAAACCTCAAGTTCCACCATTACCTAATACTCCTATGCCTAATGTAGCTACAGCTGCCTTACAAAAGAGTCCACAAACAGGCTTGACACGGAGTGAGACTGCGTTATTGTCACCATCGGAACAGGAAATTGCACGGAGAACATGACACCCAAAACTACAAGAGAACATATCATAAGTTTGCACGGCCATGTGAAGGGGTTGAAAAAAGATATTTCAACTATTAAAACCAATCATTTGAGACATATGAATTCTGATATTAAAAGCTTGGGTGGCAAGATAGATAAAATCTATTGGGTTCTTTTGGCTACGGTGGGGGCCGTCGCCTTTCAACTGTTGGACTTCTTATTTCAAATCGTTTGATGCAACTATCTAAAAATTTTAACTTAGTGGAGCTCACTAAGTCACAGACAGCCGAAAGGAAGGGCATTGCTAATGACCCTAGTCCCGACCACCAGGAGAACCTAAGATTGCTCTGTGAGAGGGTCCTACAGCCCATTAGAGACCACTTTAATCACATATTAACAGTTTCTTCAGGTTATCGCAGCCCTCAGCTGTGTGTTGCCATCGGTAGCAGCATAGATTCGCAGCATGCAAAAGGAATGGCGGCGGACTTCGAAATTTATGGCACACCTAACAATGAAGTCTTTAACTGGGTCAAGGAGAACCTTATGTATGATCAAATGATTCTTGAGTTTTGGAACGAAGACGAACCCAACTCAGGATGGATTCATGTGAGCTATAACCCTGACTCTGCAGAGAATATAAAGGAAAATCTACAAGCTTATAAAGACGAAGACAATATAACTAAGTACAAACCAATTATAGGAGACGCATAATGTTAGTTAGAATCTACAACAGAATAAATGGCCTTATTAATAATCACCAAGGAATAATTTTATTCTTAATGCTACTTGCAATCTGGTATAAATAGCTTATATAGGGTGTAAGGGTGCCTTTAAGGGCCCTATTTATAAACTGTCTAAACAAGGAGGTTTACATGACACTCAATAAATTACCATCAATCTTTAATCAACTAAGACCTATCTCGGTAGGATTCGACAACGTCTTTGATCATTTTGAAAAAATGTTCGACGACAGCGATGAATTCTTTCGTACGCCTACGTCTACTTTTCCTTTTTACAATATTGTAAAAACAGGAAACACAACTTACGATATAGAAGTTGCGCTTGCAGGGTACAATAAGAAGGATATCCAAGTCGACTACGCAGATAACTTATTGACTATCAAATCCGTTAAGGAAATAAAAGATAACAAGGAATCTAATGGAGTTATCCATAGAGGCATTGCTAAAAGATATTTCTCTAAAGTTTTCACTATCGCTGATGATGTAGAAATCAATGGCGCTGAGTTGAAAGACGGGTTACTGAAAGTTTCTCTAAACAAGATTCTTCCAGAAGGCAAACAGCCTAAATCAATCGAAGTTAAATAATCTTTAACAATCAATAACATGAGTAGGGCGCTCTGCGCCCTGCTTGTAAATAATATGATGAAAATATTTAAATTTTTTGAAAGAGCAGGTTATGTTAGAGCCATTAATCGATTAAAACGTCGAGGGCTTCAAAAACAAGTCAAAGTACTTGAATCTGAGATTTCTGCGCGCCCCACGCGTATATCCTACTAAATCCAGGATTTAAGTTCTTCGCCCATAACTTTGGAAGCGATATTAATCTTTTTACGGAGGGACTTGACGATTTTTTCGTCAACCGTTTCTTCCGCAAGGATGTCCACATAGGTCACTGATTTCTTTTGACCGATTCGGTGTGCACGGTCCTCGGATTGAATTCGTTTTTCCAGGTCATAACCATTAGAATAATAAATCACGGTATTAGCCGCAGTAAGCGTAAGCCCGTATCCACCCGTTTGGGGTGTTCCAACGAAAAACCGTACTTTAGGGTCTTTCTGAAAATTGTCTTTATTGCGTTTTCGTTGATCCTGGGGCGTGAGTCCATAATAATCGACCACGGAACACGGACCATGTTTCTTAGTAATAGCTTCTTTAATATTTTTTACGTCTCTTTGCCAATGAGCCCAAATAATCGCTTTTCCTTCTACCTCTTCTAAAATGTCCATTAACTCACTTAATCTATTATTCTTTATTTCTTGAATGGTACCATCATCCGCTACAAAATGACCACATGTGATTTGTTGCAATCTCATGAGTTGGGTTAAAACCGTCATGGTTGTAATATGCTTTCCATTAAGATCAGCTAATGCTGTTTCTTTCATTTGTTCATAAACCTTCTTTTGTTCATCAGACAGTTCGATCTCTCTTTTCATGTATATTTTTTCAGGCAAGTCTAAACAGTCTTCTTTTAAAACTCTGTATGAAAACGTTTTTAATTGTTCTGCTAATTCATCTAAATTCTTAAAATGACTTACCACCTGGATAGATCGGCCCGAAAGATGTAATGTCTTCATTTCAGCATATCGATTCCTGAATGCATAATAAGAAGTAAAGTCTAAATGTTCTTCGTTCAAAAACTCACATTGACTATAAAGATCTAATGGATTTTTAGTAACAGGAGAACCTGTTAAAATTCTACGGTACTGGGCCCTTGGAGCAAGGGCTATAATATTTTTAGTTCGTTTGGCTTTAGGATTTTTAATAGTAGTAGATTCATCTATACACATTAAGGTCTTATGCGAAAATAAAAACTTTTGAGCAAAAGATAAACCTTTTTGAGTACTTAAAGCTTCTACATTCATTACAAGAATATGAAGTCTTTCATCCGTTTTAAATAAAGTACCTAACTTATTGGATTGAGATTTAGTTATATTTGCTTGCCACAAAACGGACACATTTTCTATGTGATTAGGTAAGTGGGCAGGGAGTTCCTGAGAATACCATGTATCCATAACTCCTTTAGGAGAAATAATTAAAGCCCCATCTATTTTACCTCGATCATAGAGCATCGCTACATTATCAATAAGCACTTTTGTTTTACCTGTACCCATTTCCATGAAATAAGCGTACGTCTCTCTATTCCAAGATTTCTCTAAAGCGGCCAATTGATGGCTATATGGTTTTGTCTTAAATTTATATTTCATCTTTCTATTGACTTACTATATAGGATGCACTATATATTTGTCAATGGAAGAAAGTAGAAAAAGAACATCACCGATTGTATATGTAATACAAGAGATTGTAGGTACTAGAGAAGGTAAGCCTAAAATTAATATTTTAGGGGCCAGTGAATACGGTACTTTTAAATTCTTATTACCCGAACTTTCGCAAATGATATTTTCTCCAGGTCCTTTAATCTTTAAATTAAGAAAAGGTTTAAAAGATTATACCGAAGAAGATTATTTATTATTAACAGGAGATCCTGCAATTATTGGAGTTGCGGTCGCTATTGTTTCTGATATAACTAACGGTAAATTTAATTTATTAAAATGGGACAAACAAGAAAGAAAATATTATCCGATTCACATCAATTTATTCGAGAAAGGAGATTTAGATGAATCAAATTAATTTTGAACAAGATCAAACTGAGGTACTAGATAAGACAGAAAATATTGATAAACTTGCAAATAAAATAAAACAAATGCAGATCATACAGAAAGACATAGCGCAGAATGAAGAATATCTTAAACAAAGAAAACAAGAATTAGAACAGATTTCTGGAGAAGCTATTCCCACTATGTTATCAGAAATGGGATTGTCTTATCTCAAACTTGCTGATGGATCATCAGTTGAAGTTAAAACAAATTATAGCGCCACTATAACTCAAGCCAATAAAGAGAAGGCGTTTAACTGGCTTCGTGACAACGGCCTTGGAGACATCATCAAGAATGAGATGACTGTTTCTTTTGGACGTAACGAAGATAACAAGGCAGCAGCATATGCTGAACTTGCGAAGGGTCAAGGGTATCAACCAACACAAAAGTTGAAGGTTGAGCCTATGACCCTGAAAGCGCTCGTCCGTGAGCGTATCGAGGGAGGGAAATCCCTTCCAACGGAAATTTTCAGTGTATTCATTGGAAATAAAACAACAATAAAAAGGAAACAATAACCATGAACAAAGAAGCACAAATCGCGAAACGCGAAAATGCAGGACCATTGGCTACAAATTTATTTGAAGCTGATGCGGGTCAAGGTATTTCGAATATAAAGCAGGATGATCTTGCTTTACCATTCTTAAAAGTACTTGGCCAACTATCCCCTGAAGTAAACACAAGGGACGCTAAACATGTCGAAGGTGCACAACCAGGCATGATCATTAACACCGTCACTGGTGAATTACATGATGGCGAAAAAGGGATAGAAGTATTGCCAGTCTTTTACAAAAGACAGTATATAGAGTGGCAAGATAGGGGGGAAAGTAAAGGCGCTCCAGTCAAAATTTATGACGCAGGAGACGACGTTCCTAAAACTACAAGAGACAAAAGTTTCAAGGATAGGCTAGATAATGGCAACTATCTTGAAAATACCGCAAGTCACTTTGTAGTATTACTCGGCAAAACACCCACAACAGCTTTGATTTCTATGAAAGCGACTCAATTAAAAATTAGTCGTAAGTGGAATTCAATGATGATGGGGATTAAGATGCAGGGTAAAAACGGATTGTTTACGCCGCCAACATATAGCCACATTTATAAACTAAAAACTGTACAACAGTCTAATGACAAAGGTACATGGTTTGGTTGGGATGTGTCCAAGGTTGGACCTATCACCGATAAGGGAATTTATGAGATTGCTAAAATGTTTTCAAGCAATGTCGCTAAAGGCGCCATTCAAGCAAAACATGGATCTCAAGAACTTAAAGAACCTAAAGAGGCAACACCGTTTTAATAACTTCTTCGTGAAGGAGAAAGGGGCGGTCGCGGGAGACTTAAACCGCCCCGTAAAACAACTATGAAAAATTTTGTTGAACTATTTTCTGGATTAAGACGAGCACATGGGTGTACCTATGTCGAAAAGAAAAGTGCCGATGGCACTAAAGTCAAAGGACAATCTTTTGTTAAACGTGACCCTGTTATTGATAAGTTATGGCAAGATCATTTAAGTGGTATTGAGCCAAGTTTAGGAATCATACCAATCGATGAAAACAATAAATGTAGATGGGGATGTATTGATGTTGACAAATATAATTTAAATCACAAAAAACTTATTAATCTTATTAACAGTAATCAATTACCTTTAACTGTATGTCGATCTAAAAGTGGGGGAGCCCATATCTTTTTATTTACTACAGTTCCTGTAGAAGCTAAATTAATGAGGGACAGACTATCTTCCATTAGTGCGTTTTTGGGATATGGGAATGCAGAAGTTTTCCCTAAACAAGTCGAATTAAAATCAGAAGATGATACAGGAAATTTCTTAAACTTACCATATTTTAATTCAGCAAAAACTACAAGATATGCCTTTAATTTTAAAGGAGAAGCTATTACAATATCACAATTTTTTTTAGCAATAAAAAGATTAACTCCCGAAGAATTAGAAAAATTAGAATTAAAAAGACCTCCATCAGAGTTTAGTGATGGTCCTCCTTGTATAGAATCTTTAACTCAAAATAAATTAAACGATGGAAGAGACAGGGTTCTTTATCAATATATTCAATACGCAAAAAGAAAATGGCCTGAAGAATGGACCAAATATATTAATGCCTTTAATTATAAATATTTTGATCCTCCATTAGAAGATAGAGTTATTCAAGAAAAAATAAAATATAATGCAAATCGAGAATTAGGTTTTAAATGTAACGAAGAACCAATGTGTGACCATTGTGATAAAAAACTATGTTCAATTAGAAAACATGGTGTCAGAGGTCAATCTTTATTTCCTGATTTAAGTGACCTACAAAAAATTAATCTAGATGAACCTTACTATTATGTAAATGTTGATGGTGAAAGAGTAAGACTTAAAGATACTTCCTACCTTCAGGAACAACGATTATTTCAAAGAGCAGTAATGGAGCAGGTTAATAAGGTTCCACCTGGTCTTCGTAAAAAAGATTTTAATGAAATGATAAAATTATTATTTGCAGGAATAGAAATTATTGAACCACCTAAGGGATCTTCTAAAGTAGAACAACTTATTGATCATCTTGATGACTATTGTACAGATCGTACAGCAGCAGGGGCCACCAAAGAAGATATGATACTTGGAAATGTTTGGACGCATGAAGGAGTGCATCATTTTATCTTTAGAGAATTTTTTCATAAATATTTACTCAAGAACAAATGGGATGAAAAATACGATGAAACTCAAATGTTACTAAGAGATAAGTGCGGCTGCAAGATTAAAAGAGAAATGATAGGAAAGAAAAATAAAACAATTATGACGATCGAAGAATTTGAAAAACCTGAAAATGTATATCGTCCTAAAGAATTTAAACCAAAGGTTCCATTCTAATGAAAACAATTGTTTTAGGACCACCAGGAACAGGAAAAACAGAGACTTTATTAAGAGAAGTAGAGAAATATCTAAAGACAACCGATCCTAATCGTATCGGATATTTTTCTTTTACTCAAAAAGCTGCGACCGAAGGTAGAGAACGTGCAATGGATAAATTTAATTTAACCGAAGATGATCTTCCTTATTTTCAAACACTTCACTCTTTGGCATTTAGAAGACTGGGTCTTAGAAAAGAAAATGTAATGCAGCGTGAACATTATGCAAAGGTGGGAAAAGAAACGGGCCTACGCGTAGATTATAATGAGTGGGACGATGACATGACAGGATTATTTACTACAAAAAGTGATTATTTAAGCATTATTCAACTTGCTAAATTAAGAGACATTACACTTGAACAACAATATAATTTAAAAGAACATACCCATGACGTTTCCGTTCAGAAATTAAAAAATTTAAGTAGTGAATTAGAGCGTTATAAAAAAGCTCATGGACTTATTGATTTCAATGACATGATTTTAGATTTTATAAAATCAGATGCCTCGCCTGAATTTGATGTTGTCTTTATTGATGAGGCTCAAGACTTATCTCTAATGCAATGGAACATGGCTAAATCCATTTGGAATAAAACAGAAGATTCTTATATTGCAGGTGATGATGATCAGGCTATTTTTAGATGGGCAGGAGCGGATGTTAACAGTTTTATTGCTCAAACAGGAAAATTTTTAAAATTAACAGAATCACATAGAGTACCTAGAATTGTGCATGATGTAGCTATGAAGATTGTTAAAAGAATTTCTAAAAGGCATTATAAAGAATGGAAGCCTAAAAATAAAAGTGGGTTGCTGTCTTATTACCATAGCTTTCAAGACATAGATATGAGTAGCGGGGAATGGTATGTGTTGGCCAGAACTCGTCACATGTTAGCTAAATTAGAAAATGTTTTATATTCTAAAGGGCTTTATTACAAAAATAAATTCAAGAAAGATTATGAAAAAGATTTGCGTGAAGCTATCGTTGATTGGGAAAGATGGCGTGAACACGGTGATTTAAATTATGATCAAATCAAAAGAGTAACGTCTTATATGTCCCCTAATCACTATGAAAAAACCAGTCTTCAATATCTCAATAAAGATAAACCGTACAACGTGACAGAAATCTACAATAATCACGGATTAAAAACTCGTGCTGTTTGGTATGAAGCTTTTGATTCTGCTCCACAACGAAACGTTACCTACATCAAAAAAATGATAGCCAATGGTGAACAACTTAATAAAGATCCGCGCATTTTATTATCAACGATTCATGGTGTCAAGGGTGGGGAATCTTCAAACGTAGTTCTTCTTACCGATCTAAGTAGAAGGACTCAAAAAAATATGGATCGTTTTCCTGACGACGAGAACCGTTTGTTCTATGTTGGTGCAACACGAACCAAGGACCATTTACACATTATAAGACCGAAAGATATATATAAATCATTTAGAATATGAAGTGGAATAATTTATTAGAAAGTATTATTGACGTAGGCTCGGGATTCATCCTGGCCATCATCATACAGATTACAATTTTTCCGCTCTTTGGGCTCCATCCTACGATTCTGGACACACTGGGAATCGCGTTAATTTTTACGGTTGTTTCCGTGACACGGTCATGGTTATGGCGTTGTTATTTTAGGAGGAAACAAAAAATATGAACCCCTATAAAAAACAAGTTGGAGGATCTCACTATAAAAATATGAAGATTCAACCCAGTAAATTTATTAATGATAACAAATTATTATTCGCAGAAGGAAACGCTATTAAATATATTTGTAGGCACGCATCTAAAGGAGAAGCACAAGATTTGGAAAAAGCAAAACACTACATTGATATGATTATTGAAAGGGATTATTCGTAATGCAAATGCCTTTATTCAAACCTCAAACGGAATGGCTTCCACCAGAAGAATTTCCAGACCTTAAACAATATTGTGAAATTGCAATTGATTTAGAAACCAAAGATCCCAATTTAAATATACGAATGGGTTCTGGCTCTGTTATAGGAGTGGGTGAAGTAGTTGGAATCTCAGTAGCTACAGAAGATTTCTGTGCCTACTATCCTATTGCTCATGAAGGAGGCGGTAACCTGGACCGTAAGATGGTTTTAAAATGGTTACAGGATGTTTTAAACACCCCAGCAGATAAACTATTTCATAATGCCATGTATGATGTGTCCTGGCTACGAGCGCTAGGCTTAACTATTAAAGGAAGAATTATTGACACCATGATTGCAGCAGGTGTAGTGAACGAAAATCGTTTACGCTATGATCTGAATGGTGTGTGTCGTGATTACATTGGAAGAGGAAAAGACGAAGCAGCTCTTTATGCTGCCGCGAAAGAATGGGGAGTCGACCCTAAAGCTGAAATGTATAAACTTCCAGCAATGTATGTTGGATCTTACGCAGAACGCGACGCCCAACTCACACTAGAGTTGTGGCAGGTGTTAAAAAAAGAAATTTTAAATCAAGATATTCAATCCGTATTCGAAATGGAAATGGAATTACTTCCCTGTCTTGTGGATATGAGGTTTCTCGGTGTACGTGTAAATCAAGAACAAGCCGCGATCGAAAAGAAAACATTAATAGAACAAGAGAAAAAAATGTTAGGTGAGGTGTCAGTAAATACGGGAATCGATGTACAGATTTGGGCCGCTCGATCCATTGCAAAAGTATTTGATAAATTAGGATTGCCTTATGATCGTACGGTCAAAACACAAGCGCCAAGTTTTACTAAAAATTTTTTAGCGAATCACCCACACAATGTTGTAAAGTGTATTGCTAAAGCAAGAGAGATTAATAAAGCTCACACAACTTTCATCGATACCATCTTAAAACATAGTCAAAAAGGTAGGATTCATGCGGAAATTAACCAACTTCGATCCGAAGGTGGAGGAACCGTGACAGGAAGATTCTCTATGAATAATCCAAACCTCCAGCAAATTCCTGCGAGGAACAAGGAACTCGGACCACGGATCAGATCTTTATTTATTCCTGAAGAAGGATGTACCTGGGGTTGTTTCGATTACAATCAGCAGGAACCAAGACTCGTTGTTCACTATGCATCTTTACAAAACATGTATGGAGTGAATGAAGTTGTTGACGCGTACAAAGATGGTGACGCAGACTTTCATAAGATTGTTGCGGACATGGCAAATATTCCCAGGTTACAAGCTAAAACAATTAATTTAGGATTATTTTATGGGATGGGAAAAAATAAACTCCAGGCAGAACTCGGTGTTAATAAACTCCAAGCTGAAGAATTATTTAGGGCCTATCATGCCAAGGTTCCATTCGTTAAACAACTGATGGATGCTACGATGAAACGTGCCCAGGATTCAGGAAAAATTAGAACGCTTCTTGGACGATTGTGCAGGTTTCCTTTATGGGAACCTAATCAGTTTGGGATTCATAAAGCATTACCTCATGATCAAGCGCTCTTGGAACACGGACCAGGGATCAGGAGAGCTTATACTTACAAAGCATTAAATAGACTAATACAGGGATCTGCAGCCGATATGACTAAAAAAGCCATGATAAATCTCCATAAAAAGGGAATTATACCACATGTTCAAGTACATGATGAGTTGGATATTTCTGTAAAAGATGATAAACAGGCAAAACAAATAGTACAAATAATGGAATCCGCAGTTGAGTTAGAGGTACCAAATAAAGTGGACTATGAAACTGGCGAAAACTGGGGTAATATAAATTAGGAGGAACTATATGGAAAAAGTAAAACAACTATGGGCATTAGCATTAGCTCATAAAAAAATTTCTGCTGCTGTTGTAGTAGTTATTATTGCTGTTTATTTCTTAGCAACTTAAGAATTTTATTCAGATAAGTTCTTCTTTAGGACGGAGGGAACTGGGGATGATCAAACATCTATGGAAAAAGTTTGTCAAGTGGTTCTGGAAAGACTACTATAAATGACTATGGACGAAAAAACCTGCATAAAATGTAATCACCTATGCCATTGTATCGAAGCTGATCACGTAGGCTGTGAATGTGCCAACTGTGAATGCAGCGGTAAAGAATACTTTAAGCATAGAGACACTAAAGACGAAGGTGTAGTGGTAGATAGCACAAAAGATTGCGAGTCGTGTGAATAATGAATACAATTATACAAAAAATAGGGCTGTGGCACTCTAAAATATTTAAATTTCTTTCTGAAAAAGCAAAGACCTCAAAGT
>Ga0208524_1001347_pt1 | contig 11618 bp, 8 predicted proteins | sample ETNtaG_28_FD_185779 | JGI IMG/M metagenome (GOLD analysis project Ga0208524, IMG submission 185779) | Marine microbial and viral communities from oxygen minimum zone, Eastern Pacific Ocean - ETNP201406SV61 (SPAdes) (version 2) | ecosystem: Environmental > Aquatic > Marine > Oceanic ... | reverse complement strand
CTTAATCACAGTTGTAATAGCCCAGCCAAGCTTCCCCGGCGAACCCGACCAGGCACCCATCGGTGGGCTTGGACTGCTGGCAGCGGCAGGCGGAGCACTGGCCATCAAGAAGCTTCTTGATAAGCATAAGAAGTAAGATCTGGCTTTTACCCTAGATATATTTTCCACTAAACCCCATTCCAGATATAAGCAGGAGGTCCTTCGAAATACTCAGGACATAATTTCCTGCAGGTGAAGACGATGGTGCTCTTGAAGTAAATTGGAGAAACTTTTGTTTATAGTATTGTTAGTGGATTTAATTAACTAAAAGGAGATTAAAATGAGTGGTGAAGAAAATTTAACCGGGGAAATCAATGATAATACTGATAGTAACAGGAGAAGGAGAGACAGAAGACAAGGAGAGAGAAGAAGTAGAGAGAGAAGAAAAGAACAAATCCCTGTTGAGTATGATAGAAGAAAGGGAGGAGACAGAAGACTTATCGCTTAGTTGATGGAAAATATTAACAAGAAGCACTTGGAATAAAGGGTTTCAAAAATAATAGTTTAATGAATTTTACCCATGCCATTGTCTGCCCGCCTTATAAAAATTTTATATATGGAATCACAACTGCATCTTTAGGAAAACCAGACTATCCAAAAGCTCTCCGTCAGCACCAAAACTATGTGAAGATTCTGAAAGAATTTGGGTTAAAGATAACTGTACTTCCGCCAGATGAAAATTACCCTGATTCAACGTTTGTTGAAGACACCGCTGTTTTGATCCCGTCCTGCGCTGTCATTACCAATCCCGGCGCAGAATCAAGAAGAGGAGAGACCAAAGTGGTTGAAAAACTGCTGCAAGGGGAATTCAACACAATAGAAAAAATCAAATATCCCGGTACACTGGAGGGTGGTGATATTTTGGAAGTGGAAAATCACTTTTACATAGGAATTTCTGAAAGGACAAACCAATTAGGAGCAGAACAGTTTATTGAAATTGTACGCAATAATGGTATGACAGGATCTATCATTTCTGTGAACCAGGGACTTCATTTAAAGTCAGCGGTTTCTTACATAGGGAATAATTGCATATTGATTGATCCGGAATCAATAACGAGTAATTACTTCAACGGGTTTACCATAATTACAACAGAGCCGGGAGAAAGCTATTCAGCTAATTCCATTTCTGTAAATGAAACGGTCATTCTATCGGAAGGATTTCCAAAAACAAGGGATAAAGTGGAAAAATCAGGATTTTCAGTCAGGACTGTTAATGTGTCGGAATTCAGGAAACTGGATGGAGGATTGAGTTGTTTGTCCCTCAGGTACTACTAAATCAATCCTTTTTATGAATCTATAGAATTTATTATTGACTTGCCAAGCGCGTAGTAATACCGTAATATAAATATTGATGATATAATTGTATTTTTGGATCAGGAAATGGAGTATTGTTTGTATGAATCATTATTTACTTTTTTTGTATTTACTGTATTATTAAAATGATTGAGTTCCTGTTTGAGTATCGCTACAAATTGATTCCCCTGGATAAATTGAGATAAGGAGATAAAATGAAGAAAACAGCTCTAACAATGCTACCGTTACTGCTGATTGTTTGGAGTTCTAAAACAGCAGCACAACAGAACATTTTTTCGGTCACAACCTACGATAATGGTGCGATAAAGGAGATTAAATATCATAACAAGACAAAAGATAGAATTGAATTAGTTAAAGGTGAAACCTATTACTCTAGTGGAAATAAGGAATCAGAAGGAGATTATCTGGATGGAAAAAAAGATGACTTATGGACTTTTTGGTGGGAGAATGGACGGAAGAAGTCAGAAGGAGTTTTCAATGATGGGATATTAGATGGGATTTTGACTTCTTGGTCACCAGATGGAAAAGAGAGTTTTGAGTTGACTTGGAAATATGGATATCCCTGGGATGGAAAACGGACTGAATGGTATGAGAGTGGACAGAAGATGTCAGAAGGAACTTGGAAGAATGGAAAACCAGATGGATTGTGGGCTTATTGGGAAAAAGATGGACAGAAATATATAGGGAAGACGACAAAAGAGGATAGTGAGGATGGAAGTTTTTTATTTTTTTATGACGGGAAAAATACAACAGTAAAATCTCATCAAACCTACAAGGATGGGAAACAAGATGGGAAATGGACTTCTTGGGATGAGAATGGACAGAAGTCAGAAGGGACTTTAAAGGATGGAAAACCAGACGGATTATGGACATTGTGGTATGATAATGGAGAGAAGGAGGAAGAAGGAACATACAAGGAAGGAGAAAAAGATGGATTATGGACTTCATATTGGATAAGGGGACAGATTATGGAAAAAGGAACATACACAAATGGGGAACAAGATGGGAAATGGACTTCTTGGTATCAGAATGAACAGAAGTGGAGAGAAGGCACTTTCAAGGATGGGGCAGAAGACGGAAAATGGACCTGGTGGAATGAGGATGGAAAGAAGAAAATTGAAAGAACTTTTAAGGTTGGAGAATTAATTACGGAAAAAGAGTGGGATAAAGGCGGGAATTTGGTGAAACACAGAGTCCGGGGAAAAGAAGGAAATTTGCGTCAGGATTAGAGTGCATAATACGATATATAACATGGTATAAAAACCCCGTCCTCTGTATGCTGAAAAATACATAGATATTCAAATCAATATAACTCACTGATCCACCTTACTTTTGGAGCATTGGGGGTAAGAAACCCCTTCGACATTAATATTGATTTTTGGCACTCCAAATTGATTCCTCCGGGTAAGAGACTTTTATTTATGGCTTTAATTAAAAGGAGAAACTAATGAAGTTAAAATATATGACTTTATTATGCGTGTGCATATTTTCATCAGGAATTACACAACAATTATTACCATCAAGACCTGTAGCAACATATTCTATTATAGCGATGGATGAAACTACAGGGCAATTGGGTGTTGCAGTTCAGAGCCACTGGTTTTCGGTGGGCTTTTTAGTGCCTTGGGCTAAGGCAGGTGTTGGAGCAGTAGCCACCCAATCATTTGTAAAAGTGGATTATGGTCCAGAGGGTTTGAAACTGATGGAATCTGGAATGACAGCTACAGAAGTTTTGAGGATCTTAACCTCTCAGGATGATGGGGAGGATCTTCGTCAAGTGGGTATGATCGATTTCAACGGAAATGTCGCAGTGCATACAGGTAAGCGCTGTATAAAGCATGCTGGACATGTTACTGGGGATAATTATTCTGTTCAGGCAAATATGATGGCTAATGGCACAGTTCCCAAAGCTATGGCAAATGCATTTGAGAATTCTAAAGGTGACCTTGCTGACAGAATGATGGCTGCTCTGGAAGCCGCAGAAACAGAAGGTGGGGATATCCGCGGTAAGCAGTCTGCTGCAATGCTTATTGTATCAGGTGATCCAACTGGTGTAGACTGGAAAGATACACTATTAAGTTTACGAATTGAAGATCACCCTACTCCCTTAGTTGAATTAAAGAGATTGATAAGGATACATCGTGCCTACCAGCATGCCAATATGGGTGATCAGTATATGGAAACGAAAGAAATTGAAAAAGCCCTATCAGAATATTCTAAAGCAACAGAATTTTATCCTGAAAATGCAGAACTACCCTACTGGTCCGCTATTGCTTTGGTGAATGGTGGTCGATTAGAAGATGCACTGCCTGTGTTCAAAAGTGTATTTAAACGCAACCCTAATTTGAAAACAATGACTCCCAGGTTGACTAATTCAGGTCTATTAATAGATGATAAGGAAATACTTAGAAGAATAATGAATCAATAACTTAGTTCAAGAGAGTTTGTGCGGACGAAGAAGATGGCGCTGTTGAAGTAAATTGATTCCTCTGGATAAATTGAAAAGATGAAAAAACTGATTAAATCATTTATTATCTGTGTTATTCTTTCACTTAGTTGGGTGTGGGGTCAGTGTAATGAAGGGCATACAGAAATAGATGGAGATTGTTACTATCAATCTGATTTGGATGTTCTGCAGATTTTTATAGATAATAGTGATTCAACTATTAATATGGATATGGATATTGACAGTAGTGGGATGATTGAACCGTTGGAGTTAGGTGATCAGAAGTGGGTAGATGGCCGGATAACTGAATTTTGGTGTTATTGGGATGATAACGGTTGGAATCGTTGTGAAATATCAGGAGAAATCCCATCTGAGATTGGTGAACTGACAAATCTGACTTTTTTGGGTTTAGGACTTAATAAACTCACAGGTTCAATCCCATCTGAGATTAGTAATCTAACAAATTTGACTCATTTGTATTTAGGCTCTAATCAACTGACGGGGGAGATACCAGAGGGCATATGTGATTTAACTCTTAATTTTGCTGATGATTATGATTTTAATTTATCCGAAAACCAGCTCTGTTCCCCATATCCCCCATGTGTAGAAGACTATGTAGGAGAACAAGACACCACCAATTGTTCACCTTGTGACGAAGGGTATACAAAGATAGATGGAGATTGTTATTACCAATCTGAATTGGATGTTCTTCAGATCTTCATTGATAACAGTTCAGAAACCATTAACTGGGATTTGGATACTGATAGTAGTGGTGTAATTGAACCGTTGGAGTTAGGTGATCAAAAGTGGGAGGATGGAAAGATGACGGAATTTTGGTGTTATTGGAATGATAACGGTTGGAACCGTTGTGAGATATCAGGAGAAATCCCCCCAGAGCTTGGTAATCTTACAAATCTGACTTATTTGATTTTAGGCTATAATCAACTTACAGGTTCAATCCCCCCAGAGATTGGTAATCTTTTAAGTTTGACTGTGTTGTGGTTAGATCATAACCAACTCACAGGTTCAATCCCATCTGAGATTGGTGAACTGACAAATCTGAGTTCTTTGTACTTAAATTCTAATCAACTTTCGGGGGAGATACCAGAAAGTATATGTGAATTGAATTTGGACTGGGATAGTTCTTATAAATTAAAAATCACAAACAACCAGCTCTGTCCCTCATACCCTTCCTGTATAAAAGCCTATGTAGGAGAACAAGACCCCACCAATTGTTCGTTTTGTGACAATGGATATACAGAAATAGATGGAGAATGTTACTATCAATCTGATTTGGATGTTCTTCAAATTTTTATTGATAACAGTTCTAAAACCATTGACTGGTATTTAGATACTGATAGCAGTGGTGTAATTGAACCTTTGGAATTGGGTTATCAACGATGGGAAGAGGGAAGATTAACTTATTTACAATGTGAAGATAATGAATTATCGGATGTGATACCTTCTGAGATTAGTAATCTTACAAACCTGACTTTTTTGGGTTTAGGTTGGAATCAATTCACAGGTACAATACCACCAGAGATTGGTTATCTAACAAATTTGACTCATTTGGATTTATTAGCTAATGAGCTTACAGGTACAATACCACCGGAGATTGGTAATCTAACAAATTTGACTCATTTGTATTTATGGTCTAATCAATTTACAGGTACAATACCACCGGAGATTGGTAATCTAACAAATTTGACTCATTTGGATTTATTGTCTAATCAACTCGCAGGTACAATACCACCGGAGATTGGTAATCTAACAAATCTGATTTATTTGACATTAGGATATAATGAACTCACGGGAGATATCCCTGAAAGTATCTGCCAGTTAGTTGATAATGGTTGTTGGATACATCTTACCGACAATCAACTCTGTCCTCCATATCCATCCTGTGTTGAAGATTATGTGGGAGAACAAGACACCCCCAATTGTGATTGACACTACAAATTACTTCCTCTGTGTAAATTGAAATGAGTATTGCTTATAGTGAACTGATTGATATAAATTGATTTTGGAGTAATTTTATACACTATTTAGAAGGACAAGATGAAACAATACATAATAGGATTTATTACTGGTGCTTGTCTTAAAGCAAGTGCGGCCATGTTTATGGGTAACACTGCAAACTGATTCCTCTGGGTAAGTTATATAGGCCATCTTTAAAAGACTAAAATGAAAAGAACCTTATTTTTTATCACTTCACTTGTTTTTATCACCCCTCTGTTTTCACAGGTTCTATGGAAAGATTTAGATACCCGTGGCGGTTTAGTATATGTGCTTGGAAGAGAAAAGCCTTACACAGGTGTAGTTGGAGACTTTTATGATAATGGAAATCCAAAGATAAAAGGTAGATATAAAGATGGATTTATGAGTGGGATATGGACGTATTACTACCTTGATGGCATTACAAAAGCAAAAGGTCGGTTCCTCAGGGGTGATGGAGGCAATATCAGTCCAATATTAGGAATCCCTCAAAACGGGAGAAATGGGAAATGGATTATTTACTACCCCAGCAGGAAGGTGAATGCTAAATATCAATATGTGAACGGTGAATTTGACCAGGAAAGAGTGGAATGGTATGAAAATGGCCAGAAGAAACGTCATTATTTCTACAACGAAGGTAAAAGAGACCAAACCTGGTCAGCGTGGTGGTCCAATGGCAACAGAAAAACTGAAGGAAATTATGAGCAGGGGCTAAAGCATGGTCAGTTTACTATCTGGTATGAGAATGGACGGGAGAAACTTGATTGTTTTTATAAAAATGGACGAAAACACGGAGCATGGATTGTCTGGTATAAAAATGGCCAGAAGAAACGTCATTATTTCTACAACGAAGGTAAAAGAGACCAAACCTGGTCAGCGTGGTGGTCCAATGGCAACAGAAAAATTGAAGGCAATTACAAGGAGGGGCTAAAGGACGGTCAGTTTACTATTTGGCATAAAAATGGACAAAAGAAACTTGGTTGTTATTACCAAGATGGACAAGAGCACGGGGAATGGATCTCCTGGTATAAAAATGGTGAGAAAGAACGTCATTATTTCCACAATAAGGGGAAAAGAAACCAAAGCTGGTCAGTGTGGTGGCCCAATGGAAACAGAAAAATCGAAGGAAATTTCAAGAAAGGGCTAAAGGACGGTCAATTTACTTTTTGGCATGAAAATGGTCAGAAGAAGATGGAAGGAGTCTGTCGTAATGATAAATTATTAGGGGAATGGACTTATTACAATGATGATGGAACCACAAAAAAAGTAATACAAGCAGAGATTAAAAAAGAACTGGAAACAGAAACAAAAACCGAGGTTCAAGAAGAAGTTGAAGAGCATTTGAAGGTAAAAAAATCTGAATACGAGTTGGAAATTCAAAATCTACAGGAAGAATTGAATGCTGAAAAAGAAAGAGCTGCTGCTAGAATAGCTAAACTCAAGAAGGCTGCCGCAGAAAAGGTTGCTGCAGAGAAGGTTGCTGCAGAGAAGGCTGCTGCTGAGAAGGAGAAGACCCTTAAGGAGATGAAACAGAGAGCAGAAGTTGATGCTCGTATTAACGAGATATCAGGCTTATTGAAACGTACTCAAGAAGACTTGGAGCGATCAGAAAATGGAGAGGGATATACTTCTTGGTTTGAAAATAGACAGAAAAAGAATGAATTGACTCTCAAGGATGGGGAATTAGATGGGAAATTGACTGTATGGTATGAGAATGGACAGATAGAGTTTGAAAGCAGCTGTAAATATGGAGAGTTAGATGGGAAATGGACTTATTATAACAAAGATGGAACGGTAAAAGGGATTGAAGGACACTAACCAATCATTACTGAATTATTAGATTAAAATGGAAACACAGCTATCTATTACAAATTGACTCCCCTGGGAAAATTAAAAAGACAATTTTTAAGCAAGGAGCCCCGTATTAGCGGGGTTTTTTTGTTTGTGGCTTCGGTTGGGTTTTTTGTTTTTCTTTTTTCTATTTATATTTCTATATGGAGTTTTTACTTATAAATAAAATTTTAATATCATTTAAAGTTAACTTTGAGCATTGGTGGAACACCCAGAAATTCAACCTGTTAACATCGAATTCGTTTAACTAGAGGAAGTCAAAATGAACCGTCTCTTGCTCAAATAAAGGAGTACAAAATGAAATATCATTATGCAACATTCGGAAGAATTGAAATTGACGGAGAACTATACAACAGGGATGTGGTAGTGGATAGGGGCAATATTATGAAAAGAGAAAAAGGCAAAAGCAAGGAGCACAAAGCACATTTTGGACATACGCCTCTGACACCATCAGAAAATATCCCATGGAACTGCACTGAATTGGTGATAGGAACGGGATTTTATAGTAGTCTTCCTGTTACCGATGATATGAAAGCAGAAGCAAAAAAGAGGGGAATTGAGTTGAAAATCATGAAAACAGCAGAAGCGTGCGATTATCTGGCAACAGCAGGTACAGGAACCAATGCTGTTTTGCATATAACCTGCTGATTACTATTCCAAATTGATTCTTCTGGGGAAATTGTAGGGATGAAGAGAGTATATTTATGAGATCATTTCGTGTTTTGTTCGTGTTGGCATTCTGTGTACCAATTTGTTCTCAACAAGTAGAAAGGGACATGGTAGTGCTTGAAATAGGTACAGGTACCTGGTGCCAGTTTTGTCCTGGTGCTGCAATGGGTGCGGATGATTTGATTGAAAATGGCCATGATGTTGCAGTAATTGAATATCATAACGGAGATGATTACACCAATGATTATAGTGACAGCAGAATAGATTATTATGGTATAACGGGTTTCCCCACGGCCATATTTGATGGTGTAGAATCCTATGTCGGCGGGAGCCAATCCAATAGCATGTATTCAGCCTATCTGCCAATATATGAACTGAGAAAATCTATTCCGTCTTCTTTTGTTATCACTTTAAACATAGATGATACCGGCCAGGGATTTTTTGCTGCTATAACTGTTGAGAAGGTAGCAGAAACATCCAGTGAAAATATTGTGCTTCACTTTGTAGCTACAGAATCTGAAATTCCTGAGAATTGGCAGGGGCAGACAGAGCTTAATTTTGTAGAGAGGTTAATGAGTCCGGATGAAAATGGAGCACCTTTAGATTTCACAGACAGTAATACTCAAAATGTCCTTTTATCGTTTGTTTTGGAGGATACCTGGGTCTGGCAGCATATTGAGTTTGTAGCCTTTATCCAGGATTTGGATACAAAAGAAATCCTCCAGGGTACCAAGCTTGCATTTTTAGCGGCATTTGAAGAGGGACCAACAGCAGATTTTACTGGAGAGCCAGTGATTGGTGATTATCCTTTAACTGTGACATTCAGCGATATGTCGAGCGAAGGATCCAGCCAAATTGTGGAATACGACTGGAGCTTTGGTGATGGAGGTGAAAGTACGGAACAGAATCCCACCTATGTTTATGAAGAGGGAGGTATGTACACAGTGAGCCTCACGGTAACTGATGAATATGGATTATCATCTACTGAAACGAAAGAGGATTTTATTCATGCTACTGGACTGGTATCGGATTTTTCTGGAACCCCGGTCTTTGGGAATCCTCCTCTTGAAGTGAGTTTTACTGATGAATCCATACCTGAGGATTATGAGGTAACTGGTTTTCACTGGGATTTTGGTGATGGTGATGAAAGCATAGAACAGAATCCAGTTCACATCTATGAGGATGAGGGTGTCTATACAGTGAGCTTAGCAGTGACGGACGCCAGCGGGGCATCTGCAATTAAAACAAAGGCAAATTATATTACTGCCACGTATCTTCCGTTTTCAGAGAATATTCTGTATATATCGACCACCGGTTCAGATGAAGAGGGAGACGGTTCGATAGCGAATCCATTTGCCACAATTCAGTATGGAATTCTTGTGTCCGCTGATGGCGATACAATTTTGGTCCACCCCGGCACCTATGTGGAAAATATCAGTCTCAGCAGCATCAGTATTACCATTGGTTCAATTTACCTTGTTACAGGTGATACCGGCTATATTTCTCAAACCGTGATCGATGGTAATCAAAGTGGAACGGTGGTCACGTTCAATAGTGGAGGAGCTCAATGGTTTCCGCATATAGTAGGATTTACAATCCAGGGGGGTTATGCTACAGCAAGCGGCGGAGGTGTTTACATTGGTGACAGCGCTGAGCCGACTATTGATCATTGTGTAATCCAAAATAATGTTTCTGAAGTTCGCGGCGGAGGTTTTTATTGCTCTAGTGACAGTGCTGCAGTGTTGACCCATTCGATCATATCGGGGAACTCTGCAGCGATAGGAGGCGGGCTGTGCACATATGGGAAAATCAATATTTTTGATTGCCTGATTGTTGACAATTCCAGCTTTGGAATAGTGGCAAGCAATTATGGTGATGTGCATGTTGTGAACTCTACAATTGCTTATAATGCAGAAACAGGGATTATCGCAAGCGCATCATTTGAATCAATGATCATTGAAAATACGATTGTTTTCTACGATAATCAGGCACTGAATATGGATCCGGATGATCATCGTGTCCAGGTCTCTTATTCGTGCATCGAAGGTGGCTGGCAGGGTGAAGGGAATATCAGTTCCGCACCTGATTTTGTTGATCCCCAGGAGAGAGATCTTCATCTGGTATTTGATTCACCCTGCGTCGATACAGGGGATAATTCCGCTGTCGTGTCAGAAACCGACCTGGATGGTTTCCAGCGAATATGGGATGGCAATGGAGATGGTGATGCGATAGTCGATATGGGAGTCTTTGAATCGGATTACACCTCAGCGATTTCGATTGAAATTTTCCACCAGGTGGACTGGAACCTAGTCGGTTTGCCCCTTGAGGTTGAAGATGCTTCGTACGGTTTTTTATTCCCTGAGTCAATAGAGGGAACATTATACTCTTTTGATGATGGATACATATCTGGATCTGACCTTGCCCCAGGCGAGGGGTACTGGTTACGATTTGCAAATGCTGGCAGTACCGCCATTGATGGAACACCAATAAATGAACTTACTCTCAGTTTAAATGAAGACTGGAACCTTGTTTCTGGGCTGTCAGGAGATGTATCCATCTATTCTGTTTCTGATCCAGACAGTGTTTTAGTTCCAGGTACTCTGTACGGCTTCAATGAAGGATATGTAGAAACAGATATAATTGTTCCAGGCTACGGCTACTGGCTCCGTGCATTCCAGGCTGGAGATATTACCTTAACCAGCGGAGCATTAGCGAAAACTGCACCAAGGGATTTTAGTCGTAAAGCTAAAGCGAACAGCTTCACCGTAAATAGTACGGACTTATACTTTGGTATTGAACTGTCAGCCAGAGAAAAACTGAGCTACAGCTTACCTCCTAAACCTCCCTCAGGGGCTTTTGATATCCGCTTTTCCGATGACGCCAAACTCTGCTCTTCAGACGAATGTGTAATTGAAGTAATGAGTGATGGCAATCCACTTACGTTTGACTGTAATATAAAAGATGGTGAGGTTTGGGAGTTAGTCCCTGTAATTTCGAACGAAACGAAGTGGAGTGCGGCAATCCCAATGAATGGTAAGAAAAAAATCACTTTGGATTCCGATATTGAAAAATTGATATTGAGAAAATCACAATCTACCACAATTCCGCAAAAATTTGTCTTACATTCCGCTTATCCAAATCCCTTCAACCCAATCACAAGCCTCAGATACGACCTCCCAGAACAGGCACAGGTTACACTCACGATTTACGACCTGATGGGCAGGGTGGTAACCCAACTTGTTAACACCATCCAGGAAGGAGGCTACAAGTCTGTTCAATGGAATGCTACAGATATGCATGGTAA
>Ga0208524_1001339_pt1 | contig 11667 bp, 9 predicted proteins | sample ETNtaG_28_FD_185779 | JGI IMG/M metagenome (GOLD analysis project Ga0208524, IMG submission 185779) | Marine microbial and viral communities from oxygen minimum zone, Eastern Pacific Ocean - ETNP201406SV61 (SPAdes) (version 2) | ecosystem: Environmental > Aquatic > Marine > Oceanic ... | reverse complement strand
CACTAAACAGTTGTTTTAGCCGTTCGAATGATTAATGAAAATAAGATAAGAAGTACCGAACATTTAAAGTATTTGTTGTAGCGAAAATAAAATTGTTAAAATGAGAATGATTCAGAACTGAAATACAGATTAATACCGCTTCGAAGATATCCGCGGGCTTCGGTTTTAGTACTACTGGGTGATATCTATCTTATAGGCTATTAGAAGGCATTAATTCACGTTTTGCAATTACACGATCGGCTAATTCTTCCAAATTCTCGCTGGAAAGCATTTGCCTTATGGATTCCCGGATGGGTTTCCATTGGTGATGCAGTGGACAAGGCACATCATCGCTGCAAAAGTCAAGCCCAATTGCACATTGCTCCTGTTCGGGTGGTGGGCCATCAATGGCATCTACAATCTGGTGTATATAAATATCTTTTGCTTCCCGGTAGAGACTTATCCCACCAGTTCTTCCTCGGGTGGTTTTTATTAATCTATTTTTCGCCAAAGTTTGAACAATTTTTGCTAAAAACTGGTGCGAAATATTATAGTCTTTTGCAATTTTTGAGGTTACTACCGGTTTATCGGACTTTGTTTCCGCTAGGTAAATCATCGCCTGGATGGCATATTCGGCTGATTTGCTGTATAGCATATATCTGATTTTACTGTATGTCAGCTAATTATTCAATTTCATTATTTCAGTTTTTTAATATTCCTTCTTTTTCAAGATATTCCCAGATCCGTTCTGCTTTTTCAGCTGCAGTTTTCCCTTCAATACGGATATTTTTCCGCTCAGGTGTTTTCAATTGTTTTAATCCGGTGACGATCGTAGGTGAACCGGCATTGCCGATACGTTTCGAATCTACTTTAATATCTGCAGCGCTGAGCATTTTTACCGAATTACCATTCTCCAATTCCTGGCGGCGTTCAAAATCCATAAAGCGTGGTTCATGAGCACCGGTGATTATTGCAGCGACTGCCGGTAGAGGAACCCGGACTTTTTCAGTAACATTACTTAAAGACCGGACTGCTTCCAGTTTATTGTTTTTTTCGTCTAAATCGAGAGCTGTGGCATAGGTGACATGGGAAAAATCCAGCCATTCTGCAATGCCCTGCGGCACCTGACCGGTAGCGCCGTCAGATGATTCTTCACCGCAGATAACCAGATCCTGATCACCAATTGCATCAATGGCTTTTGCCAAAGCGTATGATGTTGCCAGTGTATCAGCCCCGGCTAAAACCCGGTCGGTCAACAAAACGCCTTTATCACAGCCCATTGCCATTGCTATCTTTAAAAATATATCGGCAAAAGGCGGTCCCATTGATAATACGGTTACATTTGCACCATATTTATCTTTGAGTTTCAATGCTGTTTCGATTACTGCCATATCAGCGGGGTTTATTTCGGAACGGGCGCTGCCGCGGTCTAAAGTTTTTGTCTCCTGATCAATCTTAACCTCTTCCGGCTTTGGCACAACTTTTACTGTAACAAGAATATTTAGCATTTTTCTATCCGCTTATTTGGTTTTTTACAATTTTTGTCAAAGCAGGTACAATATCAAAAAGATCATCCACCACACAGAGATCCGCCTGTTCAAAAATAGGCGCTTCTTCATCATTGTTGATTGCTAATATCAAATCAGCTTTATCAATGCCGATGGTGAATTGTGTAGCGCCGCTGATACCGCATAATACTGCCAGGTTTGGTTTAGTGGAATAGCCGGTCTGACCGATCATTTGTTCTCTCCCAATCCACCCTTCGTCCAGAGCAACTCGTGTACCGCCAACTTTACCGCCGATTATTTCTGCCAGTTCTTCAGCAATCCCAAGGTCGCCATCGGTTCCTCTGCCTACTACAACTATCCGGTCAGCTTTACTGATATTGTCAATCGCCAGCACCTTCCTTTCCACAATCTCAGTTTTAATATCCGTTGCAGAAAACGGTACCGGTTCATTGTGGATTTTGCCGTCTGACTGTTTGACTTCCTTTCCTGCCAAAAAAACTCCGGGACGAACAGATATTAGCTGTGGTCTGTGTCTGGGGCATTTACATGCAGCAGCAATACCACCGCCAAAACCGGGCACCCATCCCACCAGTTCGCCATCTTCATCAACCTCCAAACCAGTAATATGGGCAGTCAGTCCCGTTTGCAGACGAACCGCCAGTCTGCCTGCCATATCGCAGCCATTCTGTGTTGCGCCAATCAAGATAGTGTCAGGTTTGTATTTTTCAACGATTGCTTCAGCACAGCGGGTAAAGGCTTCGGGTGTATAATTAAGCAGGTGTTTATCATCAATTACGTACACTTCATCTAAACCGGATCTAATGGACTCTTCAGCAAGGTTATTTACCTTATGTCCAAATAACATTCCGTAGATTGATTCTCCGTTCGTGATTTCTTTTGCTTTACTGATCAGTTCCAGGGAAACATCAGCAAGTTTACCTTCGCTATGCTCAAGATAAACAAACATGCCCTTTGCTTCGGCAGGAGTATATTTTGCTTTTAAACGATGTAATTTATTTTTGGGCACAATTTTTCTTTTATTCTGCAGCCATATTAACTAATTCAATAACTTCGAGCACTTGACAATCCTTCATCTTCAGGTATTTTGCAGAATCCTCAAAGTTGATTACACAATATGGACAACTGGTAATAATTGAGTTCACTTCAATATCAGCAGCTTCTTTCAGGCGTTGATTTGAAAAACGCTCTTCGGGAGGAGTCTCCAGCCACATTCGTCCGCCACCGCCACCGCAGCATAGAGCATTATCTCTGGTATTGGGAAATTCAACCAGATTAATTCCCGGTACGGCTTTTAAGATATCCCGCGGTAGGTCATAAATGTCATTCCTGCGACCCAGATAGCAGGGGTCATGATAAGCAACAGTCCGGTTTACTTCACGGCTCAGCTTTAATCTCCCTGAATCAATGAGGTCTTTTATGACTTCTAGTACATGTTTGACTTTTGCGCTGATCTCGTAATCATTTTTTATTATATCATAATCATGGGGTGAAATGGTTACAATTGTTTCAACTGATAATTCCTCAAAAGTTTTAGTTCTTTCGTCTTTAATCTCATCAAAATATGCTGCATGCCCGATCTCTTTTGCAACCGATCCCAGACAGGCTTCTTTTTCACCAAGAGCTCCAAAACTTACTCCGGCTTTTTTGAACAGGCTTAGTAACGCTCGGGCGGTTTTAATAGACCGTTGTTCAAAAGAATACTCATTGCCGAAATAAACGAGAAACTCATTTTTGTCATTGTATTCTGAAAGTGCGCCATTTTTTGTCCAGGCTCCCCGATTGGAAGGTGGTAATTTATAGGGATTTCCATCCCAGAAAAGCGCCCAGAATACTGAGTTGAATTCCTCTGGTGCTTCCCTATTCTTGAAAGCATAATTTTTTAATGTTTGAATTATTTTAACAATGGGAACACCATGAGGACAACTGACTTCACATTGTCCGCAGGTGGTGCACTGCCAGACTTCCTGATTATCGTAAATATCACATTGTGCATTGCGGATAATTTTCCTGATATTATACGATGAATCCAATTTGATAAATTCCCAGGGACAGATAGCTGAGCAGGTTCCGCATTGATAGCACATGGCTACTGCACCATCAGAGGCTTCAATCAATTCATTCCAAAGTTCATCGTTTAATTCTATTACTTGTTTTTTTGTATCTTTTACTGTTTCAGTAGCCATAATTAAACTGCTTCAGCTTTCTTTTCTATTTTACCGTTACCGTTTTGTGGGTTTTTGCAAAAGTTTTGTGTTACGGTTTCCATCTCATTTATCTTGGCGGCAAATTCCTTTCCTTCTGCAGCGCTTATCCATTGCAGCTGAATTCTGTCAGCGTCAATGCCCTGCCTGATGGCTTTTTTCTTCCACCGTTCAAACCGTTTTAATGTATGGTGGTTAGCAGTGAGGTAGTGGCAATCGTGGATGTGACACCCTGTTACCAGCACTGAACCAGCCCCCTTTTCAAAAGAACGTTCAATGAATTCCCGGCGGATTCTTCCGGAACACATGGTGCGAATTATGCGGGCTACCGGCGGATATTGGAGTTTTTCAATTCCGGCCTGGTCAGCGCCGGCATAAGAACACCAGTTGCAGGCAAAAACTATACATTTTTCTTCAGGTTTATTTTGCAGAGCTGCATCTATTTGAGCGTAAATCTGTTCGTCTTCAAAGAATGGCGTGCTGATTGCAAATTTGTTGCATTCTGCTGAACAGGTACCGCAGCCGGTACAGGATGAAGTATTTACCAATGCGTTACCGCGTTTTTCTCCTTCTTCCGGTTCCAGCATTGTAATAGCATTGTATGGACATACTTTTTCGCATAGTCCGCAGCCGTTACACTTTTCAGGGTCAATTTTGGCTGTGAGCGGTTCTTTTTCAATAAATGGTTTAGCCACCAAAGCGCTCGCCTTTGCCACAGCACCCAGAGATTGTGCAACTGAATCTCTTACGTTTTTTGGTGATTGTGCCGTGCCTGCCAGATAAATACCCGGAGATGCTACTTCACAGGGACCTAATTTTGGATGTTTTTCCAGCAGGAATGAATCTTCACTTTTTGAAACACGCAGCTGTTGATAGATGTCTCCCTCTGGTGGAACTAACCCGGCCACGAGCACCAGCTTATCGGTTTGCATTTTAATCTGAGTGTTGAGCATTTCATCATGGAATTCAACCATACCATTGGAATACTTAATTACATCCTGAGGTGGTTTTTCTGTATCATAGCGGAAAAAACGCACACCCGATTTCAATGCTTCAAAATATTGCTCTTCTGCGTGGCGTGAAAAAGTTCGAATATCTTTGGCTACAATCCGGACATTTTTCTTCTTTTTCCTTAAACTGATTGCCTGCTGGATCATGGATTCACAACAGTAGCGGGAACAGCCCATTTTTTCGTTACGGCTGCCAACACAACCGATAAAGGTATAATTATCATCCGGCAGAGAATTATCTATATGTTTTTCCAGATCATAATTAGTTATTACCCTTTCATCACTTCCGTATTGAAATTCCTCCGGTTGATATGGCGTAGCTCCGGTAGCAAGAATTATTGCACCAACTTGTAATTCCGTTAATTTGTCCGGACTGCCATTGGAAGATTGCATGCGAACAAAGAAATTTCCAACAGCGCCGCCAACCATTTCAATTTTGGTTTCAGTAAATATTTTGGTTTTTGTTGATTTCAGTTCTTTTATTTTATTTTTTAGGTAGGTCTTTACCTCAACTCCACCCGGTCCCAGTTCGTGTAAATCATTGAGTAATCCGCCTAAAACCGATTTTTCTTCAACCAGATAAGTTTCTATTTTCTGTTTAGCCAGAGCAGTTGCAGCTACTATTCCCGAAACACCACCGCCAACAACCAGAACTTTTTGTATTACCGGTTCTTTTGACATGTAAAGCGGTGTAAGAGTTATGGCTTTACTGACTGCCATGCTGATCATATCCTCTGCTTTAGCGGTTGCTTCACCGGGATTTTTCTTGTGCACCCAGGAATCCATATTCCGGACATTCGCCATTTCCAGCAGGAATGGATTCAGGCCTCCTTTTTTGAGAGATTTTTTGAAGATCCCTTCGTGGGTTTTTGGAGAACAGGCAGAAAGAACGACTCTGTTCAATTTCTTTTCAGCTACTACTTCAGCTATATGGTCAACTGAGTTTGCAGCACAGGCGAACATTAACTCTTCAGAATGTTCAACATAAGGCAGGGTTTTAGCATATTCCACATTCTTGGGAACATCTATAACACCGGCAATATTGGACCCGCAATCACAGAGAAAAACACCAATTTTCGGTGTTTGATTGGCTACATCCATTTCGGGAGGATTATCTTCCTCGGGCCAGTCCCGTTCTGTCAGGTACTGCAATGTAACAGCCGCAGCACCGGTTGCTTGTGCAACTGAATCAGGAATATCCTTTGGTCCCGAAGGACCGCCGGCTGAGAATATCCCTTCACGGGTGGTGGAAAGCATGCCGTCCTTCTCTTCCAGCGATTTAACAAATCCGTCGGTGTCTAATTCAATATCAAGGATGGAAGATAAGTCTTTGAGTGATCTACTGGGGAGAACACCTGTAGCAAGTATTACCATATCCGTATTGAAATGTTCAATTTTTCCGGTTTTTGTGTTTTCACAATGAATGGTAATCTCACCTGTATCATCATCGGTAGTGATCTTTGCCGGTTTACCTCTGATAAACTGCAATCCTTCGTCCATAGCCCGCTGGCGGAAACCGTCAAATCCTTTACCATAAGCCCTGACATCCATATATAAAACTTTAATTTCCGGTATACCGTGATCAAGAGCTTGATAAGCCTCCTTGATAGTGTACATGCAACAGAAACCTGAACAATATGGCTGGTGTCTTACATCTCTGGAACCGGCACATAAAACAAATGTTATTGATTCCGGGTGAGTGCCGTCAGAGGGTTTTACAATTTCACCTCCACTGGGACCCGCAGATGTGAGGATCCTTTCAAATTCCATTGCAGTGAGAATATCAGGATGTTTTCCGTAACTGTATTCAGGCAGACAATGTGGATCAACCAGATCAAAACCGGTGGATAAAATAATAGAAGTGACATTTTTAGTAATATCTTTCGGCAGATAATCGTCAAATGAAATGACCTCTGGTTTGCAGGCATCCATACAGCGTGAACAAGGCAGGTAAATTGGTGGTTCGTTGAGACAGTGTTCAATATCAATTACAAATTCGCCCGGGACAGCCTGGGAAAAGGGCGTGTAAATTGCTTTACGTGCCGCCATATCAGAATCAAATGTATTGGGGAGAATCACCGGGCACGGATCTACACAATCACTGCAGCGGGTGCATTCTGAATCTACAAATCGGGGTTTCTGGCGAATTGTGACATCAAAATTTCCCGGTTCACCCTCAACATTGATAACTTCAGCGTTGGAGAGCAGCTCTATATTAGGGTGAGAATCAACTTCTGATAACTTGGGACCTTCAATACAGATTGAACAGTCAAGAGTGGGGAAGTTCTTGTCCAGTGCCGCCATTTTCCCGCCGATTGCCGGTGTATTTTCCACCATGATTGCTTTTGCGCCAGCCTCAGCAAGATCTAAAGCTGCCTGAACTCCGGCAATACCGCCACCGATTATTAGTACTTCACGAGCTATAGTGTAATACCTCTAATATGGATTTTATTAATTGTTATGCTTTCTGCAATCGTTCTTCTAATGCATTAGTACCAACTTCAAAACCTTTTGCAAAAGCCTGAGCATTCAAATCTTTAAACCGCGGGGGAACTGTAACCAAGATTGCTTCTTTCATAGCTTTCTTAGGTATCATTTTGGTTATTGCAGTTAACACCCCCAGCATGACAATATTTGCGACCAGTTTTTTTCCAAGATCATCAGCTGTTCTGACGAATGGAATCTGGTAAGTTGTACTTTTGTTTTCAGCATCAAGTTTAACGGTATCAGTATCAACCAGCAGCAGCGTGTCATCATCAAGATCAACTTTATATTTATTAAAAGCTTCCTGAGATAAAATCACCAGTATATCCGGTTTTCTGATAGAAGGATAGGTGATTTCACGGTCTGAAATAATAACGTCTGAAGCTGATGCACCACCACGGGATTCAGGACCGTAACTCTGGGTCATGGTTGCGTTGAGCTGAGCATAAACACTGGCAGCTCTTCCAAGAATATAGCCGGCAAGAGCTATACCCTGTCCTCCAAATCCTGCGAAACGAACTTCTTTTTTCACCCTTCTGCTTCCATGGTTTTCGTTGGCAGCGATGCCCGGCCCTTTGTATGATGATCTGAATAGATTTCCTGATACATATCGAAGAAATTCTTTTTTTCAATATCAACGAATTTTCCCACAGGTATTTTTGTTTTCAGACCCAACGATATATCATCAGGATTAGAAGCTTCATAGGTAAACCAGTTAGGAGGTTTAAGTTCTTCGGCTTCCATGTAATAGGTCATTTCATCGCATACATCACCAATTTGGTTTGTTTTGCCATAGGAAACCGGACAGGGCGAGATCACTTCAACACAGGTGAAACCATCTTTCTGCAGTGATTCTGCTATGGAAAATTTAAGCCTTCTAATGTCCAGCGTTGTCCAGCGGCTCACATAAGTTGCACCGCAGGATGCAGCCAGACTGGGAATATTGAATGGATGTTCATAATTACCCAGCGGGGTTGTTGTTGATTTAGCTTTGGTAGGTGTAGTGGGACCACCTTGACCACCGGTCATACCATAATTAAAATTGTTAATTGCGATTACGTGAATGGGCATATTGCGGCGGGCTGCATGTATAAAATGGTTTCCGCCAATGGCAAATAGGTCACCATCGCCTGAAAAAACAACTACCTTGAGATCAGGGCGCATCAACTTGAGACCGATAGCAAATGGAATAGGTCTGCCATGAGTAGTATGATAGCAATCTGTGTTAAGATACATGTGAACTCTGCCTGTGCAGCCGATTCCTGAAACAACGACAACTTTATTCCATTCAATTTCGGCAATATTGACACCCTTGATAAAAGCCTGTAGTGCAATACCGATACCACAGCCGGGACACCAGATATTTGGGTAGCTGTCTTTGCGGATATATTTATCAATTGGATGTTTCAATTTCTGTCCGTTTTTTTGCGCTTTAGCGGTCATTACATATTCCCTTGATTTTGGTGTATAGATCTTCATATCCCGGCAGACTGCCGCCGGCGTAATTAATCGGGGTTATTTTTACATCATCGGTAGCACAACGTTGGATTTCCCTGACCATTTGTCCCAGATTGATCTCCGGAACAATAATATTTTTAACACGAGTCATCAGGTCTTTAATCAGGTAGTCAGGGAAGGGCCAGATGGAAATTAATCTCAGCATGCCAATTTTTATATTTTCCTTCCTTAAATCACTGATGACACCTTTGGCACAACGGGCTGTTATTCCATAAGTAATAACAACTGTTTCAGCATCATCCAGGTGAAATTCCTCAAATAAAGTTATATCTTCCACATCTCTTTCAATTTTTTCCTTGAGACGAGGCACCAGAATTTCCTGTCTTTGTGAATTAACTTCAGTTTTACCAGCATCGTCATGAGTTAAGCCAGTCATTCGAATAGCATGCCCTGCTCCCGGTGGCGCAAATTCAGGTACAAGATTTTCATTTGGGAGGAACGGCAGATATTCAGTGCCGTTTCCGTTAAACATGGGGCGGCTGATTAGCCGCGATTCAATTTCTGCTTCGTCCGGAATATCAACTCTTTCGTGCATGTGACCGATAACTTCATCACTCAGGAAAATTACCGGAGTGCGGTATTTTTCAGCTGCGTTGAAGGCAGTTATCATCAAATCAAAACATTCCTGAGGTGAAAATGGAGAATAGGCTATTATGGCATAATCGCCATGGGATCCCCAGCGTGCCTGCATCATGTCTTGCTGGCCTACCAGAGTGGGCAGACCGGTACTGGGGCCGCCGCGCTGGACATTAACAATTACACAGGGCAGCTCTTCCATTATTCCCAGCCCGATTCCTTCCAGCATAAGTGAAAGACCGGGACCGGATGTCGCTGTCATAACCTTAGCGCCGGTAGCGCTGGCGCCTAAAATGGCAGTAATGGAAGCGATTTCATCTTCCATCTGCAAAAAAATACCACCGATTTCCGGTAATCTTCTTGCCATCCTTTCCGCTATTTCTGAGGAGGGAGTAATGGGGTAACCTCCGAAAAAGGTGCAGCCGGCAGCCAAGGCACCTTCAGCACAGGCATGATTGCCGTAGAAAAAATGTCTTCCTGTTAAAACCGGTTTAGTCATGCTGCTACTTCCTCCTCTACATATATTGCAAGTTCCGGACAGATATCCTCACAGAAACTGCAGGCGATGCATTCATCGGCAAGGGAGTCTATCATCTGGGGTGGTTTATATCCTTTTTTATTATATCTCTCAGACATTTCGAGAATATCTTTGGGACAGAATTCCACACACAAGCCGCATTCCTTACACCGGTCATCTATAATATAAACTTCACCCTGAGGTATTACATGCTTGGGGAGATCTATAGGAATTCTGGTTCCATCCATCTGGAGCATTGATGGTTTGGCCATTATAATTCCTGGTTTATCATTTTATGTTTAGCTTGTTTCGGTGAACTCAGTTCAGTCTTTGACTGCCTGAACAAAAGAATATATATAATAATTTGGTGAAAGTTGATTTAAAGATGAATATATCTTATAACATACGAGGAAATACCCTAATTAGGGGGGCTATTTGTGTTAGAGGCGTTTCATACTTTCATCCCCACCGTCCCCCAGTCACTTCACAGGTTGCGATTGGGGATCTGGTTCAATGCCGGGTGCGGCCCTGGTCTATAATAGATTGTAACTGGTTTTTCAACCGGTCAAAGACCTCCTGATTTTGATCAGATACATCCGTGGCTTCTTCAATATCTTCTTCAAGATTGAAAAGTGCGAACTGGGGTACGGTCCACGTATTCATGGATAAATCGCCATTATACATTATTCTTGCATCATGCCGCTGGAGTTTCCAGTTACCCGCGCGCAACCCGTAACTCCCCCGGAGGCCATTATCCTGTGATACAATATGTTCCCTCCCTTTGGCACCGCGTTTACCCAAAAGAGCGTCCAGCACATTAAAACTGTCCAATAACCCGTCATCAGGGAGGTCAATGCCCGCCAGGGCTGCCATGCTTGCCGCCAGATCAATGGTGGATACCATTTCATCAGAAACACCGGGTTGAATTTTACCTTTCCAATAAGTGATGAAAGGGGTGCGTGTGCCCCCTTCACGGATGGTGTATTTCCCGCCGGCGTAAGGGCCGGCCGGTTTATGATCACCCAATGTTTCATTGGCTAGATCATCATAACCGTCATCCAGAACGGGTCCGTTATCCGAAACGAAAATGACCAGTGTATTTTCTGTCAGGTCAAGCCGATCCAATGTTTTCATGATCTCGCCTACATTCCAATCCAGTTGAACAATGGTATCACCACGGTAGCTCATACCGGACAGGCCCTGGAATCGTTCATGGGGCATCCGTGGTACATGAATATCATGGGAGGAGAAAAAAAGGAAAAAAGGTTCATTTTTATTTTCCTCCATCCATCTGTTGGCCTGTTTTTGCCATTCATCGGCCAAATCTTCATCTCTGAAGCGGGCGGAGTGACCACCGGTATAAAAGCCGATTCTGCCAATTCCGTTGTGGATGGTATTGTTATGTCCGTCATTCCAGTTCATGCGCAAGGTGCTTCGATGGGTGATGCCAGTGGGGTAGTCTTCACTGGGTTTCTCATACCCCACCCAGAGGGGATCATTTGGATCCAGGTTTTTTACGCGGTGATTCTCCACATAGACCTGGGGGACACGGTCATTGGTGGTGGGGAGGAGGTAATTATAATCAAACCCGATTTCGCGAGGCCCCGGTTTGAGTTCTCCATTCCAGTCCGGCCCTTCCGGTCCGCCCAATCCCAAATGCCATTTTCCGATAACAGCTGTTTTATAGCCCGCTTTTTTTAGCAGGGACGCGATAGTTTCTGTGTCAGGCTGGATAATGGCCGGCGCGTTGGGCGGTGCGATCCCCGTATTCGTTTTCCTGAATGCATAAGAGCCTGTAAGAAAAGAATACCTCGTCGGCGTGCAAGTGGAGGCAGAGCAGTATCCACTGGTAA
>Ga0208524_1001337_pt1 | contig 11671 bp, 10 predicted proteins | sample ETNtaG_28_FD_185779 | JGI IMG/M metagenome (GOLD analysis project Ga0208524, IMG submission 185779) | Marine microbial and viral communities from oxygen minimum zone, Eastern Pacific Ocean - ETNP201406SV61 (SPAdes) (version 2) | ecosystem: Environmental > Aquatic > Marine > Oceanic ... | reverse complement strand
TAGCTGTAACTGGACAGACCAGTATAAATTTTTCACACCGATACTTAACACATTGATAAGGAGTTAAACATTATGAACACTAAAGCAATTATGAACGCTAAAGCAGCTGTAGTCTTATTTTCACTTATTCTTGCCGCCTGTGGTGGTGGTAGTTCCGACGGCGGCGGTGAGAGTGAACCTGCTGAAGTTCCTACGTATGAAACATCCTCAACCCATGTTAGTGGCGAGTGGAGATATTTAGTATCATCTTGAAGCCAGCGTTTCTTTAAATGCCAAGGCGCTGCGCTTAGGTGTTCTTTCCTGGGTTTCATAATCAACATGGACAATACCAAAACGCATTTTGTACCCTTCTGACCATTCAAAATTATCCATCAAACTCCACGCAAAATATCCTCTTATATCGACCCCTTTGCGAATAGCCTGATCAACAGAAGATAAGTGGCTCTGGTAATAACGACAACGCTGCTCGTCATCTACAGCTCCATCAATAACCTTATCATCTGTTGCTGCGCCATTTTCAGTGATATAGACAGGGGGCAACGAGTAGGCTTGATTCAGATCAGTCAGCAACTTAAGCAACCCTTCGGGACACACTTCCCAGCCAATATGAGTGCGCTCAACATCACTCAATTCAACCTTTTTATAGTTTGGATATTGGCCGTCTTTATCAATAACACTTCGGGTATAGTTATTTATTCCCAAAAAGTCTATTTCTGCACTTATAACCGCCATATCCTCTTCTGAGATCAAGGGCATTACATCAATATAATGCTGATACACTTCTTCAGGGTATTTACCTTCCATAATCGGTTTAATGAACCAATGAGTGTGCTCCTGATCAGCAAAATCAGCGACATCAATAGCAGACTCATTAGCCGGATAATTTGGGGTAAAGTTAAGCACAATGCCGTGCTTAGAATTTTCTGCATTTTTTCTTAATATCGGGATAGCGAGGCCATGAGCCAGCAGCAAGTTATGACAAGCCTGATAGCCAGACTTCTCATCTGCAATTCCTGGGGCATGCTTGCCATCACGGTAGCCATGGAATGCACTACACCATGGCTCATTCAAGGTGGCATAAAAATCAATTCTATCGCCGAAATATGAACTTACAACTTCAACATATTCAGCAAATTTATATGCGGTTTCTCGATTCAGCCAGCCGCCCTGGTCATCAAGGTACTGTGGCAAATCCCAATGATAGAGGGTTGCCATTATGGTTATGTTTTTCTCTTCCAGCGCACTGATAACGCGGTCATAAAAATCCAGACCTTTTTGGTTAATGGTTCCGTCAGGTCTGATAATCCGCGGCCAGGCGATTGAAAAGCGATAGGCATCCACACCCAAATCCGCAATCAAATTTAGATCATCCTGATATAAATGGTAATGATCACAAGCAACATCCCCGTTATGTTGTTTATAAACAGCACCAGGCTTGGCACAGAAAGTGTCCCAAATCGAGGGGCATCGGTCATCAACATTTGTTGCGCCTTCAATTTGATAAGATGCAGTAGCGACGCCAAAGAGAAAATCCGGGTCATATAATTTAGAGTCTTCCGGAAACCTATACATCACACATTACCTAAGAATAAAAGTTGGAAAAATAATTAATTTTTAATTTAAATAAAAGTCTTGTTCGGCAATCACAGGCGTTGCTCATTATCTAAATCAAAAATTGATGCCTGAGCCGGGTCAAAACCAACAGAAATCCTGTCACCAGGGGCTAAGGCACTGTTGCCATCAACGATAAAATGAAACTCCTGGCCACCCACCTGTGACCATGCCAATGTATCTGCCCCCATAGGCTCAACAACTTCTATTTCAATATCAAACGATTCAGGCATTGTTTTGGCTTCACCCTCAACCACAATATTCTCAGGTCGAATTCCAAACCAGGCACTCTTGTCTGTTTCAAGATTCTTTTGAAAATTATATCTCCCGAGATCTATCTCTAAATTTTCAAATTCAAAACACAACTTGTCCCTTGCAACTATAGTGCCCCTTAAGAAGTTCATGCTTGGAGATCCAATAAAACCAGCAACGTATTTATTAACGGGATAGTTATATATTGTCTTGGGAGTATCCAGCTGCTGAATAACACCTTCTTTCATGATGGCAATACGGTCTGCCAGCGTCATGGCTTCGATTTGATCATGAGTAACATATATCATGGTGTTGTCTAATTTTTGATGGAGCCGCTTAATCTCAACCCTTAGCTCGGTACGTAATTTGGCATCGAGATTAGACAAAGGCTCATCAAACAAAAATACTTCAACGTCCCGAACTAAAGCACGACCTATTGCAACCCGCTGACGCTGACCCCCGGAAAGTGCCGCTGGCTTGCGTTTGAGCAAGGGTTCGATCTGCAATACCTGAGCGGCGTGGGCGACGCGTTTTTTGATTTCTTCTTTTGGCAGACCTGCATTTTTCAGACCGAACGACAGATTGCCCTCAACCGACATTTGCGGATAAAGCGCATAGGATTGGAACACCATGCCAATCCCCCGCTGCGCGGGCTCATACCAGGTGACGTTTTTTCCATTGATAAAAATCTGCCCCTCTGAGACATCCAAAAGTCCGGCGATGCAGTTCAGTAATGTTGATTTGCCACATCCTGAAGAGCCAAGCAAAACAATGAATTCACCATTTTTTACAACCAGATTGAGATTTTTTAGGACCTCAACCGAGCCAAAATTTAGATCCAGGTTTTTTACAACTACACTGTCCATTGCTATCAACCTTTTACCGCGCCGGCAGCGATACCGCGCACGAAGAGTTTGCCTGAGATGAAGTAGATGGCCAATGGCACCAGCCCCGTCAGCAAGGTAGCGGCCATATTTACGTTATATTCTTTTACCCCTTGAACAGAGTTGACAATGTTATTGAGCTGAACAGTCATTGGGTAATTTTCCGGTTTGGTATAGATCACGCCAAACAGGAAGTCATTCCAGATGCCTGTTACCTGCAAAATAATAGCGACGACAAATATTGGCAGTGACATCGGCATCATGACGCGGAAGTAAATTCCCCAAAATCCGGCCCCGTCCACCCTTGCCGCTTTGAAAAGCTCTTCAGGTATCGTGGTGAAATAATTGCGGAACAGCAGGGTCAGAATAGGCATTCCAAAGATAGAGTGAATAATAACCAAGCCAGAGAGTTTGGTATAAAGGCCCATTTCACGCAGCATTATGACAAGTGGATAAATCATAATCTGGTATGGGATAAAGGCGCCAAATATCAGTATGGTGAAAAAAACATTTGACCCCTTGAAACGCCAGTTGGCCAACGCGTAGCCATTAACCGATGCGATTGCGATTGAGACGACAACGGAGGGGATGGTGATTTTGACTGAATTCCAGAATCCTCGGGACAAGCCGTCACAATTGAGCCCCGTGCAAGCCTGGCTCCATGCTTTGACCCAAGGCTCGTACGTTATCTCAAGGGGCAGTGAAAAAATATTCCCCAAGCGAATTTCCGGCATGCCTTTAACTGATGTAACCAACATCACGTAAAGCGGAATCAGATAATATACTGCGATGACAAACAGCGTCCCGTAAAGAATGATGTTTCGCCGGCTCAGCATTTTGCGTGGCTTTGGCCCTCTGGGACCATCCAGTGGATAGTCAACTGCAGAATCAGCCATGCTTGCGTCTCCCAAACTCTAAATAGGCAAAAGGAATTAAAACAATCAGAACCGAAACCAGCATCATAGTTGAAGCAGCAAATCCCTGACCAAGGTTTAGGGCGCCAAACATATAGTCATAAACATATTTTGCAGGCACCTCAGAAGAAATCCCTGGCCCCCCTGAGGTTTGAGCAATAACCAAATCGTAAACCTTAATAATCCCAGCAGCAATAATAACAAGCGTGGTGACAAACACCGGACGCATCATTGGGATCACGATGCGCAGATAGGTTTTCCACATCGGAATACCATCAACTCTGGAGGCCTTCCAGATTTCCTGGTCAATCCCGCGCAGACCTGCCAGCATCAGGCACATGATCAGGCCTGTTCCCTGCCAAAGACCTGCTATCAGGATCCCATAGATAACAATCTCTGCATTGTAAAGCGGGTCGAATACAAACGTATCAAACCCCAATAAGCGGACAATTTTCTCGACCCCGTAATCCGGGTTCAGAATCCACTGCCAAACCAAACCTGTGACAATAAAACTAAGAGCAAAGGGGTAAAGGAAAATAGTCCGGAATGTATTTTCGAACCTTATCTTCTGGTCGAGCATGGCTGCCAGCATAAAGCCGACAAACAGCGAAAAAACCATCGAACAAATTCCATAAATGGCCAGATTCTCAATCGAAACAAACCAGCGGTCGGAATTCCAGAGACGCTCATATTGAGCAACCCCGACAAATTCGCTCTTGGGCAACATCCGGCTGCTGGTAAACGAATGATAAACGGTCCACAGCGTTGCAATGACAAAGACACCAACAGCTGAAAAAGCCATCGGGACCGCTGCTATTTTGCTGGACAGTTTATGCACCAAAGAACGCTCAATATACCCCGGCTGGTCAAAGTCTGAATCTCGGGTTCCGATCACCAGCAATACAAGAGAGAACAACACAAACACAGCTGCGGCAAATAACACAAAGGGTTCAAATGTAGTCCAAACTTTGCGCAGTTCCTTGAGGATGGGAATGGCCTGCTGGGCGCTCGGCTGGGCAAACGACCAAACCATTGCTGAAGTTGTTGCAGCAATAAGCCAACCTATGGCGTGTTTTCGCAACCGATTGGTAAAGAGCTCCCATTTTCCCGTAGTAGCACCCATCCAAATTACCAAAACAAGCGAGAGCAGCAAAAAAACAAGCGGGGCACTTTCCAGTATTTGGGATTTTATGCCAACAGTGACCAGCACAAACGCGGCTAAGGCCAACACTATCGAGCCAATAAACAACCTTTCGGTCAAAGCGTGCAGAGGCATAGCCATTATTATAAGTTTAAGAAATCAGTAATATCTCAATGAGGACTGCCGAACCACTGTTGGGCCCGGCAGTCCTTTATTGGCAATGCTTAGTCGGCAGTTGAGATGATCTTCGCATATTTAGCTTGAGCATCCTCAGGACTCATATACAAGTCACTCCAAAATGTTGTCATAAGCTCATCAGTCTGACTAAGTGTATCTCTTGAAAGATTCATATTATCTGAAGGAAGAACGTTTCCTCCTGCAAGAATTTTCAGACCTTTTTGCATACAATCGTTAGCCGTTGACATGTCGATGTCACCCCGGATTGGCAACGAACCTTTTTTCAGGTTGAACGCCACTTGAACGGCTGGTGATACCAGAAGTGCAGCCAGTTCTTTTTGTGCCGCTTCGACCGCTGCATCATCCTGAACCGGGAAGTAGAATGCATCTCCACCAGTATCCAGAATTTCACGATTTCCTAAACCTGGAAGACATGAATAGTCCGTACCAGCAACTGAACCAGCAACGCTAAACTCGCCTTGCGCCCAGTCTCCGTGGATCTGACCACCCGCTTTACCAGTAATCACAAGATTAGTAGCAAGATTCCAGTCACCTACGTTAGAGCCGACAGCCATCTTACGTGCATCATCAAAAGCTTTCCATACGCGAGCGTACTCAGCACCAGCTGCAACTTTAGCATCCTTGTCACGATTTACAGCGTACCAAGCCTCTTCGCTTACTAGCGCTACAGACAAAACACCAAAAGCCAAACCAACTTGCCAGCCTTGCTGACCCATTGCTAAAGGAACAATCCCATTAGCACGAAGCGCCGGACCTGCAGCAACAAACTCATCCCAGTTTGTTGGAACCGCAACACCAGAACTCTCATAGGCTGCGTGGCTCAACCATAACCACTGGGCCGAATGAATGTTCACAGGCGCACAATAAACTCTTCCATCAACTGTACAGGCATCCAACAGTTTTGATGGATAAATCACATCTTTCCACCCTTCTGCTTCAGCAACATCAGTTAAGTCTAAAAGCAGACCAGCTTCGATTAACTCTTCAGCTTGGCGGCCGTGGTTCAGCTGAGTGGCCCCCATTGGCTCACCGCCAATGATCCGGCTGATAATGATTGGTCTCGCTACACCACCAGATCCAGCGATAGCACCGTCCACCCAGTTATTACCGGTGGCGTTGAATGCCTTGGCAAATTCAGCGACAGCGGCAGCTTCACCACCTGAAGTCCACCAGTGGGTCACTTCAAGATCTGTAGCTGATGCCACATTGACAGTACCCGTTAGAATCGCGGTCGCGACAAGAGTACACTTGTTGAAATTTCGTAGAAACATAAACCTCTCTCCTTAATAGATATTTAGACCTAACAAATAATTACAGCTAGACAACTACAATTCCAAATATGTATAATTGGAACCGGTTCCATTCTAGATCCAAAACAATATGTTTTATGTGACAAAATGTAACAAAATGTAACAAATAGTCTTAATAATAGGGCTTAATTATTAGATAAACTCAACCAATTATGGCCACAATCAGAGATGTAGCAAAGTTAGCTGGTGTTGGAATTGGAACTGTTTCCAGAGTTCTATCTGGCAAAGGGTCTGTATCAGCCAAAACTCTCCTAAAGGTAAACCAGGCGATGGAGAGCTTAAATTTCACCCCAAACAGTTCGGCTCGCTCACTCGTTTCAAAAAGATTAAACACCATAGGGATATGGGGCACTGAAACATCTGGCGAAATAAACAGACGTACACTAAGTGAAATTGAGGCCGAACTCAAAGAATTTGGAATACATTTGATTTTTGCCGATGGCGAGCTCAATTCGGGTGAAGACCCGACCGCTTCCAGAGATTCTTTTGACCGACTTGTCAGTAAAGGCTGTGATGGAATAATTATTTGGGGCACAGACCTGCCTGCACGCGAAATACTTCAAATCGAAAATGAATTCCCCAACATTACCCTGTTGAACAACAAAATCGACCTGATTGATGATAAATGTTTTTATTTTGATCACTATCAAGCCGGCTATGTTTGCGGACAGCATTTGATCGATAAGGGACACAGAAATATTGCTTGTATTACCGGATGGCTTAAGACTTTTGATGGAACTCAAAGACAGCAAGGCTTCATCGATGCAATGAGCAGCAATAACATCCATATCCCTCGGGAATTAATTTTTGAAGGGGATTACACTTTTACTAAAGGGTATGAAGGTGCTCTTGCTTTATTAAAACAAGACAACCCCTTTACTGCCCTTTTTTGTGGAAATGACCAGTCAGCGATGTCTGCAATTTCTGCATTAACAAGCAAAGGGTTTGATGTTCCCAATGATGTTTCAGTAATCGGTTACGATGACATGAATATTGCATCCTATACCAGTCCACCGCTGACCACAGTCCGTATTCCTTTCAACAAAATGGCAGTAAACGCTGCAAGACGTCTATTAAATCTCTGCTATAACCTTGAGCTGAATATTGATTATGACTTCTCCGTTGAATTAATTGAAAGAGACAGTGTGAAAAATATTGGTTAGAAAGTTCCTCTTGGTCCCAAACTGATTCGCAGTACCGTTAGGGATGAAGCACCGGGCGGGCAATCAGCAAACAGGGGGGGTTACCGCTGTCTTATTTGGCCGACAGGCCATTAGTGAAAAATGAGATCAACTTCGTCTTGTATGTTTCCGATTCGCCCCACATTGCATCCACATGGCCTCTGTCATCAACATACCATGTGGTGACATCACCGCCATTCTCCAGCATTCTCGCCTCAAATCTCTCTGCATGGACTATCGATACCCTGGGGTCATCCTTGGCATGAGTGATGAAGACAGGGCGATCTCCGGCAACGTCAGCCGCTTCCATTGGGGAGCGCCCGTCTATACTGGCGCCAGCAAGCCAACTACCTACTGTCTTTGCTGGTCCTACGAAAGAGGTTGGGAAGCCCATCCTCCCCAGTTCGTTGCGAACCACCAGCGGGAAGTCGAGTACCGCACTGTCGAGCCACATGGCGCCTATGCCCTCTTCCTCAGCAAAGGCAATGGCGGCTCCGCCGCCTAAGGAGATCGCAGTCATGCCGACCTCTCCGGGCTGGTAGCCCTTCTCTTCCACCAGCCAATCATAGGCACCCAACAGATCCCTATACTCAATCTGCCCCATGGCGAAATAATCGCTCACGACTTCGCTTTGGCCATAATTTCGCAAATCAAAGGAGAGCGTATTGACCCCGCCCTCAGTGAGATAACCCTGCATCAGCAACATCTCGGGCTTGCACTTGCCGTTCACTGGCATACCGTGAGTCTGAATGACCACAGGGGCCTCAGGATCAACTTCGACATACCATCCCCTGAGGGTAATATCCGAATCCCCCCTCGGCGAGAAAGTTACGTCCTCATAGGATTCCATCTGATAGGACGAGGCATCAAAATCACGGCGAATACGTACGCGCTCTTCTGCAACGGGCCCGGACCCGAAACCCGCCCAATTGTGATCGGCATCCCAATCGGAAGGGGTGTTATCCGCCCACATTCCACAACCGGGTTTGGTTGCCAAGGCCTGCGATGCAATGACGTAACCAATTCCAACATAACCAATTGAGAACAGAATCAGCCCGACAACTGCGACCGCAGAAATCTTAGTGTTCCTGCTCAGAGACTTCCACCACCCCCATCGATTAGCCATTAGCGCCAGAAACCATCAAGGAATAGAATGTTGCTCTCAGCACAGCCATCGGACCCGCCATTGGGTGGTCGATGTGAGTCTCGTTATCCGTATTGGGCATATCGTCTCTCCTGATCATAAACCGCGACAACCAAAAAGATTCTCTCATTCCGTGGTGATTTGCAAGCGCAGTGCAGTCCGTCCGGCCGACGCATTCGGAATCCGTAGTGCGTACGCACTTAGAACGCCCAGCGCTCTGTCTTGCCAGCATCTGACGATTGCTGGGCAAGCTCAAGGGCGTAGATCACCTTTACTGCGTCATAAGGGTCAACCGGTGAGGTCCCACCGTTCAGGATTGCGTCAGCGAGGCTTGCAAACAACTCGTTATAGCTGCCGAACTCCAACTCAATCTCTTTTGCGGTGAAGGCGCCACCGATTTCCAGCCTGCCTTGATGTTGCTGGCGCCCAAACTCCGAACAATCTGCTGTGACACCGTCACGCAATTGTTGTTCTTGATTATCGAGCCCTTTGCAGGAGAAGGTGGCCTTATCACCCTGAACAACGAATCGTGGGCCTATGCCAGAGCGAAAAGGGCTTGAGCTCAAAATCACCTCTTTGTCGGCATAGTGAAGCATCATGTTGAAATAGTCAGTGGTTTTAGACCGACTCCGAATCGCTTGGCATCGTGCCGTAATGGACTGCGGCATCCCAAAGAGAAGCAATGCCTGGTCGACCAGGTGGGGCCCTAGATCATACAGAATGCCTGATCCATCACCGGGCTGTTCGCGCCATCGCGCTCTTACTTGCGGCGTGTAGCGGTCGAAATTGGATTCGAAGACCTTAACCTTACCGAGTTCACCGGATTTGATCAGCGACTGCACCGTCAGGAAATCTCCGTCCCAGCGACGATTATGGTATGGACACAGAATGCGGTCTTGTTGTTTTGCCATCCGCAGCAGATCCAAGCCCTGGCCACTGTTGACCACAATGGGCTTTTCCAACAAAACATGACAATCGGCCTGGAGTACTTGTCGAGCAAACTCATAGTGGGTGTCATTGGGTGTGGTAATCACGACCAGATCAAGCCCTGCATCACGCACCATCTCTTCAGTACTGCGGTAGAGCCCTGCGCTGGGCAATGCTTCGCGAACCGCATCACGCTGGGTTGAAACCACCGCGACAAGCTCAAAATCCGGCAACACGGAAAGAAAAGGGAGGTGAAACGTTTGAGCTGAAAAACCAAATCCAACAATACCCGTCCGAATCATTTTTTTATCCTTGCTGTTGATTCAAAATTTTTGCGATCAAAAACTATAAGGTATCGAGGCATGACTGTCATTACGTCTACTCGCAGCAAAACCAACCAGACCCTGTTTAGCCGCTCCGCTCTGCTGAGCATGATGTTTCCTGATTAATCATCATTATTAGACTAACCATCGACGTTCATCTCTGAAAAACTATATTCGGTCGAGTGAGAATGGCAGACTTGACTTCAGGCTGGGGCAGTAACATAGTGGTTTTTCGACCCTCTTCATGGCTTTAGGTGTGACACTGAATAATTGAGAGACTATGTTATGAATCGCTTCCCAGTGCTGTTGGTGTTCGTTGTTTTGACCTGTTTCAGTGCCACCCCAAATGTGGCCGCTGGCCAGGAACAAAAAGCAGCAGAGAATACCTGCAAAAAAGTTCTTCGCGCAGACAAATGGCTCGAAAAAGCTGGGAACCGAACAATTTGCTACCAGGCGGTGCTTGAGGGCAGTTCCTATGCCCGCAAAATGCTGCACCGCTCCTCGTTTCTGGTTGAACCGGCCCTGCGCCTTTATCTCGACGTAGCGATTCCTGCTGCAACCCCAGACCTGGAATTGACCACTAGTGAGCGAAAGCGCCTGCAACGACAACAAACCCGTTTCTGGCGCCAAGCCAAGAATGCGGATCTTGACCTGCTGTTCCTTGAGGACAATGCCGGCTTGCCTTATCGATTTTCAAAAGTAACCCAGAAAGGAAAGATGGCAGAGGTCATCGTGCACTTCCAGAGGGGTCTCAACACAGATACTGAATCTGCTCCCCAAGCTTCCACCGCCGGCCGCTATGTACTGAGCCGGCCAAACAGGACCTGGCTTATCGATGACTTTGAACCGGTTCGCATGGAATTGGAAATCACACAGATCGCACTCTGGTTAGGGGATTACGTGAACTATGCGAGGTCTGCCTATGGCAACGATATCGACCTGGGCTTTATCGCTCTCGCCAACGAGGCCGGCCTGTCTCATTTCTGGCTTACGGGTGAGTCAGGTCAAGATGCTGATTTTCTGCGCAGGAATCAAGGCAAGGGCTGGGGTGGAGAACCCCCCTTAATTACATCCTTAGGCGCCGATAGTGACTCAGGGGTATCTATCAACATCGGTTTTTTGAAAAAAGAATCTGATGCGCCGGATGCGTCCTCGATTGATGACCCGCTTGAGCGCGCACAATATCAGGTCGTCAAAAGGGATGGACGGTGGTTTATCGCCTCATTCAAAGAAATAGACACCACGCAAAGCGGTTCGGGTGAAGTTGCAGGCGATGAACAATGGGTTTTTGAAAACTCGGCATCTGTTGCCAAGTTCCTGTTGCAGTCACAGCTCCTGAGCAAGAATCTGAAGGCCTGTAAACCCTCTGAGTTCGCCTTTTCAATACCGACCATCCCCCCCCAAAAGGTCCAGTTCACCGTTCAGGGTTATGTCGGTGCTCTGTGCCGGTTCAAGGTGATGATCATTGGGGCAATCGGACTGCTGTGCAGGATGTCTGCAGAAGCAGTCGAGGCGCAACTGGCAATGGAGCGATACTGGGCAGAACAGCTCCAGGCCCACCGTGATGGTCCCTTCCCACTTCGCCTGACGGCCGATAAGAAACTCGCAGACAAGCTAGACAAAGCAATGGCCAAGTCCTGCGAGATGACAGTGGACGAGCAGCCGCCGGTAGACATGGAAAAATATATCAACGACACCTTCGCCTATTTAGAGAACCTCCAGACCTGCACCCCGTCTACCTATAGTTACCCGCACCCGATAATCCCCGGCTTTACCGGGAAAAACG
>Ga0208524_1001323_pt1 | contig 11725 bp, 9 predicted proteins | sample ETNtaG_28_FD_185779 | JGI IMG/M metagenome (GOLD analysis project Ga0208524, IMG submission 185779) | Marine microbial and viral communities from oxygen minimum zone, Eastern Pacific Ocean - ETNP201406SV61 (SPAdes) (version 2) | ecosystem: Environmental > Aquatic > Marine > Oceanic ... | reverse complement strand
CTTATGGAATTATTATCTTTGTTTTGGTTATAGTTTTTTTTCTTGGCTTTTTTCTTGATTGGATTGAAATCACTCTGATTATATTACCATTATTGGGACCAGTGATTACCAATCTTAACTTGCAAATAAATGGTTTTGGAGTTGTTGATTACCCTAATCTGACATGGTTTGCCTTGTTAGTTGCGGTAACTTTGCAAACTTCGTTTCTAACTCCTCCGGTTGGTTTCGCATTGTTTTATCTTAAAGGAGTTTGCCCTCCTAGTGTAAAACTACTTGATATTTACCGTGGCGTAGTTCCTTTCATTATAATACAATTAATAGCCCTTGTTCTGGTATTTTTATTTCCAGAATTAGTAACCTGGTTGCCATCAAAAGTATTTAAACCATTATAAAATAATATTAATTACAACTACGAGTTGTTAATATTGCAATTCGCACCATGACTCTAGTTACTTTTTATGTTTAAATCAAAAAAGTTAATTAACTAAAGAGGAGAAATAAATGATTAAAGAAAAAAAATCATTGAAGGGAAAAACACCTTCAAGACGTAAGTTCTTTAAAGCTGCCGCTGCAACGGGTGTTGCTGCTGTAGCTGCATCATCTTTAGCTGCTCCAGCTGTTGCTGCTGATAGAATAGAAGCATCAATGGTAGCTACTTGGCCAAGAGATTTTCCAGGTCTAGGAACGGGCGCACAAAGATTTGCAGATAGAATAGGTGAAATGAGTGATGGACGTATACAAATTACTTATTATGCTTCTGGTGAAAGAGTAAAAGCATTTGACTCATTTGATGAAGTTGCTTCAGGTAACTCGCAAATGTATCATGCTGCAGACTACTACTGGGTTAAAAAACATCCAGCTTTTGGATACTTTACTGCAGTTCCATTTGGTCTTACTTACTCTGAATTTAACGCGTGGATTCACTTTGCTGGAGGACAAGAGCTTTGGGATAAACTAACTGATGATTTTGGAACTCAAAGTTTTATAGCTGGTAACACAGGAGTTCAAATGGGCGGTTGGTTTAATAAAAAAATTAGATCAGCTAATGACTTTAAGGGTTTAAAAATGCGTATGCCTGGATTAGGTGGACAAGTTCTTGGAAAACTTGGTGGTTCTCCAATTTCACTTCCTGGTGGACAAATTTATGAAAACCTTGTTTCAGGAGCAATTGATGCAACTGAATGGGTAGGTCCTTGGAATGATGAAGCTATGAAGTTCCATGAAGCAGCTAAATACTATTACTATCCTGGTATGCACGAACCTGGTTCTGCATTAGCATGTGGTGTAAACAAGTCATGGTTTACAAGTTTATCAAAATCAGACCAAGCGTTAATCAAAACTTGCTGTGCTTGGGCAGATGAACTTACGATGGCTGAGTACAATGCCAAAAATGGTGCTGCATTATCTCGTTTAGTAAATGATCATGGTGTTAAACTTGAGAAGTTTAATGATAAAGTTTATGATGCTTTTGCTAAAGGTGCTGCAGAAGTTTACGAAGAGGTTCAACAACATAGTGATCTTGCTGCTAAAACGCATGCAGGTTTTGTGAAAGCTCGTAAAGAAATTGGTGCCTGGACTAACTTGTCTGACTCACCATATATTCAGCAAAGAAACAGAGCTTTAGGACTTTAATAATACTTAAAGTTTGAATAAAATTTGATATAAGGGCCCTTTATTAAGGGCCCTTTATTTTAGTGCGTTTTATTAAATAGAGTTTTTCATTTTATGGTTACAAAAAATAATTTGCCAATATTGATTAGAGTATTTAGTTATTCGATATTGGCCATTACTTTTGTTTTTTTAATCAATAATGCTTTAACAGTTTGGTTTGATTGGCCTGGTATTAAGCAGCTATATTCAAATTACGGTATATTTGGATTTAAAAAATTAAGTAAACCTTTAGAAGAATCAGCAATAACTTTAGCTTTTATTCAGTTATTTTTTTATCTGTTTTCAATAGTAATAGTAATTTTTTATGTTTTTAAATCAATTAAACAAACTTTAGAATCTGATGCAGAAATTCTTACTAAATTTACAGCTTATATTATTCGATCTTCTTTCTGGGCTGTTTTAATAGTTGGAGCTGCGGATTTCTTAGTTTCATTTATGGTTGTTGAAAAATTAGTTGAGCCAATTTTAGGTGAATTTTTAAAAGTTAAATTAATTATTCCAAATTTTAGAATTACGTTTGTTCATTTTCCTTTAATATTAGTTTCATTTGTAATTGGATATTTTACAAGAACAGTAGGTTTTATTTGGCTAGCTGTTTTAGTAGTTGGTAGTGAATTTTCAATTGTTCTATCTAGATTTATATTTGAGTATGAACAGGCTTTCCAAGGAGATTTAGTTCGTTTTTGGTATTCCGCCCTTTATCTTTTTGCTAGCGCATATGCTTTAATGCATGAAGGCCATGTACGAGTTGATGTTTTATACACTGGTTTTACTGAACGAAAAAAAGCTTGGACAAATTCTATGGGATCATTGGTATTAGGAATTCCACTTTGTCTTATTGTTATATTTTTGGGAATGGGTAGTAAAGCGAGTATTATTAATGGTCCAGTTCTCTCATTTGAAATTACTCAGCAAGGTTCCAATGGATTATATTTGCTTTATTTAATGGCAATATATTTGGCTGTATTTGCCGTAAGCATGTTAATCCAATTTACTAGTTATTTTATGAGTAGCAGTCATAAACTTTTGAAAAATTAAATTATGGAACATTTTTTTTTAGCTTTACTTGTAATAATTATGATAGCAGCATTAGCATCAGGTTTCCCCGTTGCTTTTGCATTACCGGGTTCAGCTATTGTTTCAATAGGTCTTGCAGCTTTTATTGGATATCTTTTTGAAGGAGATGTCAGCGCTTATTTTGCAACTGATGGACCAATAGAATGGTTAACGGCAGGTATTACAAATTTCAGGAGCAACTATTGGGATGTAGAGACCGATACTTTAATCGCAATACCTTTGTTTATTTTTATGGGAATCATGTTGCAAAAATCTAAAATTGCAGAAGATCTTTTGGTAACCATGGGTCAGCTATTTGGTCCTACACCTGGAGGATTAGGTATTTCAGTAATTTTTGTTGGAGCATTGCTTGCGGCAACAACAGGTATAGTTGGAGCAACAGTAATTGCAATGGGTCTAATCTCATTGCCTACTATGTTGAATAATAAATATGATAAAAGTCTTGCAAGCGGAATTGTTTGTTCATCCGGAACACTTGGTCAAATAATACCTCCATCAATTGTTTTAATTATTATAGCCGATCAATTAGCCAGCGCTGCTGATGTTGCAAATACAATAAGACAGGCAGATTATAAATTAGTTACCGGAGAGTTTAATATGCCTGGTGAACTTAGGGTAGGATCTACAAGTGCTGGAGATATGTTTCTTGGAGCATTATTACCTGGATTAGTATTAGTTGGTTTGTATATGTTGTATGTTTTTGTGTATGCAAGATTAAATCCAAAGGCAGCTCCACCTGTTCTGTTTAAAGGTCAATTTAATTTTAAATTTTGGACAAAAGTTATTATGGTAATAATCCCTCCGCTTGCATTAATTTTTGCAGTTCTTGGATCTATATTAATGGGTATAGCAACAGTAAATCAAGCTGGTTCTATTGGAGCTATAGGAGCAACTTTAATGGCAGGCTATCGACTTCATCAAGGTAGAAAAGATGCTTTTTATCCACTGATAATAACTATTATATCATTAATTCCTATTTTTATAATTTCAAACAATTTTAACTTAAATATTAAAGCTTTAGAAACTAGAAACTTATCTGCAATTTTGATCACCGGTTTTTTTACTATTACTTTCTTAATTGGAGTTTCTTGGAGTTTTTGGAGAGCTTACAAAATTGATAATGTTTTAAAAGAAGTTGTTACAGAAACTTGCACAACTACATCGATGGTATTTATAATTCTTCTAGGAGCAGCGATGTTAACTTCAGGCTTCAGAGCTTTTGGAGGAGAAGAATTAGTAAGAGATTTTTTACAAGATTTACCAGGAGGATTTTGGACCCAATTTGTTGTTGTAATGGCAGTAATCTTTTTATTAGGTTTTTTCCTTGATTTTATAGAAATTGCTGTTGTTGTTGTTCCTATTATTGCCCCAATATTGTTAGCTGAAACTGGAGCTAACGTTAGTGCAATTTGGTTAGGTGTAATGATTGGCGTGAATTTGCAAACTTCTTTCCTAACACCTCCATTTGGTTTTGCTTTATTTTATTTAAAGGGTGTTGCGCCCAAGTTCGTTACAACTTTAAATATTTGGAAAGGCGTCGTTCCATTCATAGCATTGCAGCTTATAGGACTAGGAATTGTAGGTTTTTATCCAACTTTGGTAAATTATTTGCCAGCAAGAACATACTTAACATCTCATGTGGCTCCACCTCCGATGAATCCTAAACTTCAACATTGTTTACAAGATTATAAGTTTGACATTTATAATAATGAAGAACAAAAAATCATAGCTGCTATTACAGGTTTTCAACAATTGGTTCCCCCAAACCTTCCTAATGATAAACTAGATATTTTTGAGGAACATTTTGAAAATGCATTAGGAACTTTTGCTTTAGTCAAAAAACTTCAAAAAACAGAAGAGGAATATAACTTATTTGCTAAAGATTACAGAGACCTTCACTTTAGCGTGAGAAAAAAAGAAAAAAAGATAAGAAAAATAAATAAGAGAATAGAAAAATTAAAATCTGAAATTAGAAATTTAGAAAAAGATAATGTGGCTGAAAAAAATAAAATTGAGCTGAAGATTGAAGATTATAAGTTAGAAATTGATGAAATAAAAAAACAAATCCCAGAAAATTGGCTATCTAGAAATAAAGAATTTGAAATTATTCAGAAAGCTAAAAATACTCAAACAAAAAGATATAGAAAAAATGTTGATCAAGCATATGATAACTTAGATCAAATTGCTATTTTTATAAAAGATCATGAAAAATTAAACGAACTTTCTTCAGATATTAATAATTTAAAGAAAAATATTGTTAATGAAGACTATGAAAATTCAATTTCAATTATAGATGGTTTATTTGAAAAACTTGGGGAAATTTCAGGAACAGAAGAATTTGCCAACAAATTAGATGACTTATATTCCTTGCTTGACAGTGAAGAAAAAGATTTTAACAAGATTTCAGATGCAAGTTCAGAAGCGCTTATATTGTTTGATAATGAAGTGAAATGGAGAAAAGACGCAGAAGAAAATTTAATGCCAGAACTTGAGAAATATAATTTAGTTATAAAGAACAATATAGGTCTGAGACTTCAATCTCGTTTGACTAAAGATCAAGCAAAATTTGTTGCTAAATGTAATTCAATACATCGCGATATATCTTTAAATTTTTAATGTAATTAAATGGACAAAAAAATATTATCGACCAAAAAGGCCGTTCTGGTTTTTTTTGTCTTTGCCTGTGGTTATTTTTTATCGTGTCTTTTAAGAGCTATTACAGCAACTTTATCACCATTACTTTCAACAGAATTCAATTTAACAGCGGGAGATCTTGGGTTGTTAGCTGGAGGATATTTTTTAGGATTTGCTTCAATGCAAATTCCATTAGGATATTTACTGGATAGTTATGGTCCAAAGAAAATTGTTTCTTCATTTTTACTGATTGCAATTATAGGGACAGGCTCATTTGCTTTAGCTGAAAGTTTTACAGGTTTATTAATTTCAAGAGTTTTTATTGGCGTAGGAGTTAGCGCTTGTTTAATGGGACCTTTAACAGGTTATAGAATTTGGTTTGCTGATAATTATCAACAAAGAGCTAATGCCTGGATGTTAATGGTATTATCTATGGGTTTTGTTTTTTCAACACTGCCTGTCCAAATATTATTACCAATGATTGGTTGGAGATGGATTTTTGGAGGAATAACAATATTAATATTTTTAGTAATCTTACTAACGGTATTTTTTATACCTACTTGGAAAAAAAATGAAGAAAAAGAAAAAAATCCAGGATCATTATCAGATGTCTGGAAAAATAAATTTTTTAGAAGCACTATTCCTCTTGGCTTATTTAATTATGGAGGAATTGTTGCGGTTCAAACTTTATGGGCCGGCCCATGGATGGTACGAGTTGCTGGCTATGAACCATTAGAAAGTGCTACAGGACTTTTTTGGATAAATTCATCAATGCTAGTAGCATTTTTTGTATGGGGTTATTTTCTACCTAAAATTAGCAAATATGGTTTAGAAACAATGAAGTTAATAAAGTATGGATTGCCAATTAGTTATATAGTTTTACTTATAATTATTCTTTCTGGTGAAAATGCTGGAGCAATACATTTTACAGTTTATATGTTATCTTCAATTGTATTAACCCTTACTCAGCCTGCTGTAGCTTTATCTTTTCCACCAAGCTTAGCCGGGAAATCGTTAACATCATTTAATTTACTTATTTTTTTAGGAACTTTTATTATGCAGTGGGGTATTGGTTTAGTTATAGACTTGTGCCAATTTTTAGGAAAAGAGGAAGTTCAAAGTTTTAAAATTTCTTTTACTGTTTATTTAATAATTTGTATTTTTAGCTATTCATATTTTGTGATGAAAAATAAAAATGAATAATAAAAAAATGTACAATTTATTTTTAGTTAGTTTAGTTGTTTTAGTTTATTTGTTGGTTACACTTGGGTTGTATATTTTTCAAAGAAATCTTTTATATCATCCAACGGAAAATAATTATTATGGAGACAAATTAACTGTAAAAATTGAAAAAGTTAAAATTAAAACAGATGATAATATTGATTTATTAGCTTGGTATCACAATAAAGATATTAAAAAATTTAAAACTATTCTTTACTTACATGGTAATGCTGGATCACTAGAAAATAGAATACATAAAATTAATCACTTTAAAGATATGAATATTAATTTTTTATTACTTGCATGGAGAGGGTTTAGCGGCAATAAAGGAGAGCCTACAGAGCAAGGTCTTTATCGAGATGCAAGAAGTGCAGTTAAATGGTTAATAAATCAGGGTGTTATCGAAGAAAATATAATAATTTATGGCGAGTCCCTAGGTAGTGGAGTTGCAACTGAAATTGCACAGAATAAAAATTTTGCAGGTATAATATTAGAATCACCTTTCACCTCAATGGTTGCGGCCGGCAAATCAAAATATCCTATTTTTCCAATTAAACTACTGCTTAAAGACAGATATGAAAGCGATAAGAAAATAACAAATATTATATCCCCCATATTAGTAATGCATGGAGAGGTAGATAAAATAGTTCCATTTTGGATGGGAGAGAAAATGTTTCAATTAGCGAATGAACCAAAATATTCCTATTTTTCAAAATATGACGATCATATGATGGACTTTAACAATGAACTAATTAATTCGATAAAATTATTTATAAAAAGTTTAAATTAGAACACAATTTAAACAAATGCTCATCATTTTTGGATATTAATTTTTTATTGTGAAAAAATTAATATTTATCATTTTCATACTATTCTATCCTCATTTATCATTTGCGGAATTAAAAGACTCAAACTATGAAAAATATTTTTATATTGGAAAGATGAAGTCTCACCATGATAAATTTACATTATATTTTAAGACTAGAGAGAAAGCTATTGTAGCAAGGGGTCAATATTCAAACTACATTACTGACTACCCCCAAGATTTGTATTATTATGATCATTCAACAAAAAAAGAACATCCTTTAATTTCTTATGATTGGTTTCCCAAAAAAGCTAAAAAATTTTTTACAAGTTATAAGTATCCAGTTTTCCCAGAAGATTTTGCATATTATCTTTTAAATGACAACAATACTTTAATTCTTGTAAGTGCTTTTAAAGATTATAATCAAAACTTAATTTACGATATAAATAAAAAAGAACTTGGAATTCAAAAAAATCGTGGAAAATTGAATTTTATAATTTCAACATATGCACAAAATTGTGGTTATAAGTCTCTTAAAAATAACTTTGAATGTAAAATTTATAAGCCTCTAATTTCAAAAAATTTAATTAATTCGATTGAGTAAATGCTTTCGCGAATTGTTCTGCCTTAAATATTTGCAAATCATCTTCTTTTTCACCCAATCCCAAAGCTACAATTGGTACTTTATATTTTTTAGAAATAGCAATTAAAATACCGCCTTTTGCTGTTCCATCTAACTTTGTCATGATTAAACCTGTTAAAGGTATAATTTTATTAAATTCTTCTAGCTGATTAATAATATTTTGTCCCGATGTTGCATCTAAAACTAAAATTACTTCATGTGGTGCTGTTTCATCACTTTTTTTAATTACATTTGCTATTTTTTTAAATTCATCCATAAGATTTTTCTTATTTTGCAATCTTCCAGCTGTATCAATTAGAACTTGATTAATATTATTATTTTTTGCGTGTTCTAATGCCTTGTATGCAACCGAAGCAGGGTCTGAACCTGGATTAGATTTGATTATGGTAGCATTAACTTTTTCAGACCATTTTTCCAATTGATCAATCGCTGCAGCTCTAAATGTATCGCAAGCAGAAAATAAAACTTCGTTATTATTTTCTCTAAATATTTTGCCTATTTTACCAATTGTTGTTGTTTTCCCTACTCCATTCACTCCAGATACTAAAACAACATTTAAATTTTCTTTTTTTTCAAAAAATTTTTGTTTTTCTAAAGGTTGCATTAGTTCAATTATGTATTCTTTTAAGATTTTATTTACTTCAGAAATTGGATCTTTTTTAGGGTCAATTTTTTTTTGGGCAATTATATCTTTTATATCTGAGGCCGCATCAATGCCCACATCGGAACTTATTAAAAATTCTTCTATTTTATCTAAAGTGCTATCATCTATTTCTTTTTTAATAATTATTTCTCTTAATCCAGATGCAAAATTGTTTGCACTTTTTTTAAATCCTAATTTAAATTTTTCAAAAATACCCATTAAATATTAATTTTAATTTCTTCAATTATTGAGACTGGGCCCATCATACTTATATTATTTTTTTCATCGATATTAATTAATAATTTACCCATGCTAAATTCAATTTCAGTTTTTGAATTAGCAAGATTTTCTAAATTTGCAGCAACTGCCGTTGCGCATGCAGCTGTTCCACAAGCTTTAGTTAGTCCAGCACCTCTTTCCCAAACTTTAACTTTTATTAAATTGGGACTAATTTTTTTTGCTAAAGTAACATTACATTTTTCAGGAAACAGTTCATGATTTTCAATTTCTGGACCAATTTTTTCTAGATTAAATTTATCTATATTTTCTATAAAAAAAATTACATGTGGATTTCCAACATTTACTGCTATTCCACCAATAAATTCTTTATTTTCATTATCAATTAATTTTATTTTTAAATTTTTAGTATCAGAATTTTTGCTTAGCGGTATTTCATTCCAATTCATTTTAGGTGAACCAATTGATGTTTCTACTAAATTATTTTCAAAAATTTTAGATTTAAGAATTTTTGAAGCTACCTTTAAGTTTATTTCTTTTTTATTATTTTCTTTTGAAAGTAAATGAGCAACACATCTTGTGCCATTTCCACATGCATCTGATTTACTTCCGTCTGAATTGTAAAATTCTAATTCTGCATCTAAATTACTATCTTTCTTAATAAATATTAATTGATCACATCCTATAAATTTACGATCACAAATTTTGATAATTTGATCATTAGATAAACTTATATTTTCTTTCCTTTGATCAATGATTACAAAATCATTACCTAATCCATCCATTTTAAATGCATTAAATTCCATATAAATAAATACTTAACTTATTTATTGACTTTTTGAACCTCTATTATAGTTTATCGCCGTTTCCGCAAAATACAGCAATTTGCGGTGTCTTTGGTTACAAAGAGATCGACACTAGTCAGCGATGGTTCGCCCACTGGTGCGATAGTTGCTGTGTGAAATTATGTTTGAAAATTTAACTAATAAATTTGAAGAAATATTTTCTTCTTTAAAAAAAGCACCTTCTTTAGATGAGAAGCAGGTAGATGAAGGTTTAAAAAATATCAGACTCGCACTTCTTGAAGCAGATGTATCCCTTGAAGTTGTTAAAGAATTTATCAATAGAGTTAAACCAAAAGCATTGGGACAGGAAATAGTTCGCTCAACATCACCAGGGCAAATGGTGGTAAAAATTGTTTATGATGAATTGGTTTCTTTCTTAGGAGATAAAACTTCGGATATACAGTTAAATGCAGTGCCCCCAGTGCCAATTATGCTTGTTGGACTTCAGGGATCTGGAAAAACAACAACAACTGCAAAATTAGCAAGATTTTTAGAAAAAAATAATAAAAAGAAAGTAATGATGGCCAGTCTTGATGTTTATAGGCCAGCGGCTCAAGAACAATTAAGATTATTGGGTGAACAAAATAATATTTTAACACTTCCAGTAATAGAAGGACAAGTTCCAGCAGATATTTGTAGAAGAGCAATAAGCGCAGCTAATTTAAATGGTTCAGAAGTAATTTTATTTGATACTGCGGGACGAACCCAAATTGATTTTCAGATGATGAATGAAATCAAACAAATAGAAAACATAATTAATCCATCAGAGACAATATTAGTTGCCGACTCATTAACCGGACAAGTTGCAGCCAATGTTGCAAAAGAATTTAAAAATACAGTCAATTTAACTGGAATTGTTCTTACAAGATCAGATGGTGATGGCAGAGGTGGCGCAGCATTAAGTATGAAGTATGTTGCCGATGTTCCAATTAAATTTTTGGGTGTTGGAGAAAAAATAGAAAATTTTGAAGTTTTTTATCCTGACAGAATAGCTAATAGATTATTAGGTATGGGAGATATAGTTTCCCTAGTTGAAAAAGCTTCGGAAGATTTAGATCAAGAAAATTTAAAAAAAACTGAAGAAAAACTTAAAAAAGGACAGTTTTCATTAGAAGATTATCTTTCACAGCTTAGACAGATGAAAAAAATGGGAGGCATTGAAGGCATAATGTCTTTTCTTCCAGGGGTTTCAAAAATTAAATCTCAAATGGATCAAGCTGGTGTTGATGAAAAAATTATTACTCAAAATGAAGCTGTAATTTTATCTATGACAAAAAAAGAAAGAGAGAATCCAAAAATAATTGATGGATCTAGAAAAAAAAGAATTGCTAATGGCTCTGGAACTGATGTGGCCACTATCAATAAATTGTTAAAACAATTTAAAATGATGTCTGAAATGATGAAGAAGATGTCAAAAGGAAATACGAAGGGAATGGCGGATAAAGGAATTCCTCCTGAACTTTTTAATCAACTTAAATAATATAAAGGAGAAAGAATGTTAAAAATGAGGTTATCAATGGGTGGAACAAAAAAAAGACCCGTTTACAAGATAGTAGTTGCTGATAGCAGGTTTCCAAGAGATGGAAGGTTTATCGAAAAATTAGGATTTTTTAATCCATTACTTCCAAAAGATAAAAAAGAGAGAGTGGGATTAGATCTTGAAAGAATAAAATATTGGTTAGGTCAAGGCGCTAGACCAACGACTAGAGTGGCTAGAATTTTAGGTGAAAACGAAATTATACCAATGCCTGCTAAAGGAAATAACCCACAAAAAGCAATTCCTAAAAAAGATAGAAAAAAAGAAGGCGAAACTGGAGAATCTAAAACAGAAGCACCTAAGAAAGAAGCTAAGGCAGAAGCACCTAAGGAAGAAGCAAAAGTAGAATCTAAAACAGAAGCACCTAAGAAAGAAGCTAAGGCAGAAGCACCTAAGGAAGAAGCTAAGACAG
>Ga0208524_1001320_pt1 | contig 11735 bp, 10 predicted proteins | sample ETNtaG_28_FD_185779 | JGI IMG/M metagenome (GOLD analysis project Ga0208524, IMG submission 185779) | Marine microbial and viral communities from oxygen minimum zone, Eastern Pacific Ocean - ETNP201406SV61 (SPAdes) (version 2) | ecosystem: Environmental > Aquatic > Marine > Oceanic ... | reverse complement strand
TAAATATCATAAAAAATATTTGAATATTTAGAAAATTATTCTATAGACGGGGTATTCGCCGATTTGATAGTCAGATTGCGGGCGAATCATAAATTCAGCTAAAGAGATGATCATAAATCATCTCTTTCGGGCTATATTGGTTTTGATTTAAAAAAATTAAATGAACGTGATTAAAAAATGAAAGAAAGCATAACTACAAGTGAAGAGGTGTTTCGACTGGTCGACGGTCTAACATTAAACCAAAAAATAGACCGTTCTTTAGATTTAATCAATGAAGCATATAATGAATATGGAGACAATTTAGTTGTTGCAAATAGTTTAGGTAAGGATTCTTGTGTTGTTTGGGATTTAGCAAAACAAGTATCTCCCAACATTAAAGGTTTTGTTATAATTACACCTTTTAAACCTATAGAAACAAAACAATATATGAAAGATTTTGTAGAGCGTTATTCAGAAACTAAAATCTTCCAAAGCAACACCGAGGTTGAGAATCTTTATGTAACAGACCCAGACGGTTGTTGTGAAAGATATAAGGTTGAACCCACTAGAGAAGCATTAGAATATTTTGATGCTAAATGTTGGGTTACTGGACTTCGTTGTACTGAAGGTAGAACGAGAACAGATTATAGAGAAATTGAATCAAGAGATAAAGATCTGATTAAACTGAACCCTATTCTGATATGGGAAGAGAGAGAAGTTTGGCAGTATCTAGCAATGAACAATGTGAAGGTTAATGAACTATATAAAGAAGGTTATAGGTCATTAGGTTGTGCCCCCTGTACTGCCGTGGCAACCGGTGATGAGCGTAGCGGTAGGTGGGTTGGTTCAAGTAAGTGTGGAGGTGAGTGTGGCATTCATACTCGTCCTTTAAAGCGTCAGAATAAAACAACAGAAAAAACATTTGAAGAAGAGGTATTTGTGAATGCCTAAAAAATTTTTTTTCGGTATTTTTTGGAATGAGCATCCAATGAATTTAAAAGATAAATTCGATTTTTCTTATCTTAATTTTAAAAATAACACGTAATCATTAACACCCAGTTCACGCTGCACAAATCATATGTTTCTCCTCCTAAAGAACAAAATAAAGTGCAGCGTGATTAATAAAACGAAAGAGAGGAAATTTTGTTCTTCTATTTACTCTTAGAGCTAATTCACTGACTGACTTATTTAAGAATTATATATGGTGAAGCCCCTCTGTGACTAATATCTAGTTGTAAATCTTTATCTATCGGCGGAAAAGCTCTTTGTTCACAGTCTGTACGTGGGCAAATTCTGCAAGAAATGCCAATCGGGGTTTCCAGTTTTTTATTTTGAAGATCAATTCCGTCAGCATAAGTTATTTCTCTTGCATAACGCACGTCACAACCCAGACCTATTGAAACAAAGCTTTTGATAGCGCCATGTTTTTCAATGCCTTTCTCGAAGGATCTAGCAATGCAAAAAAATACTTTCCCGTCAGGCATCCGTGAAATTTGAGTGTTAATTTTTCTTGGATTTGAAAAAGCGCTATAAACATTCCATCGTGGACATGCTCCGCCATGGCGAGGAATATGTATGCCGGAAAGAGAAAAACGTTTTGAAACATTGCCAGCGTTGTCAGTTTTTACAAAATGGAAGGGAACTCCTTCCTTCCCAGGTTTTTGAAGATTTGTTAATCTATGAGTAACTTGCTCAAAACTGGTTGCAAAATGATGCATGAGCAACTCGACGTCATATCGGAATTTTTTTGCAGAAGTTAGAAAATCATCATAAGGCATGAGAATTGCGGAGGCTAAATAGTTTAACAAAGAAATTTTCAATAAATTTAAAACATCTTGCGAGGAAATTTTGTTTATATTGATTATTTTGTCAATATCCTCCTCACCCTCAAAAAAAGCAATTTGATAGGCCAGATGAAAATTCCTTGAGGGATAACTTAGCATTTCAGATATAAAAAGTGTATTTTTTTTCTGATCATATTTTTTGATATATTTTTCATCTTCATCAGGAGTAATAACCTCAACTTTAGTTTTATGTTCATCAGATAAATGTTGGATTAAGGAATGTCCAATTGTTCGATGACCTTCTTCAAAGTATATCTTCTGTCTTATGCTTTCAGCTTTGTTTTCCAAGCTCTCAAAATAATTTTTATTTTCTTGAAGGAAGTCTGATACTATTTCAACAGGCAGTCTCGATGATTCTTTTTCTTTCACAGAAGATCTGACATCTAATTCTTCTAAACGATTTTGTGTATCATCTCTAAGACTTCTATAAGAATCATTCAAAGCTAACAATGCTTTGGCAATGTTGGGATTGTTGCTAATAAATTCTGTTGTGTCATGATTTGTAATGTCTAGGTCCTCAAACTGCTCACTGCTTAACACTTCCATTACATCTGAAAGCAGTCTCTTGTTGCTATCAACCGTTAAATCTTTAAGAGCAATGCCGAGTTCATTGCCCATTTTTATTAGCAATGGCACTGTAATAGTCCTGCGACCACTCTCTATTAAGTTCAAATAGCTAGCTGATATCCCTAAGTTTTTAGATAAATCTGTTTGAGACAAACCCTTTGATCGTCTTGCTTTTCTAACTTTAGAGCCAATGTTTGATAAATTATGATTTTCCATTTATTTACAAAGTTTACAAAATTACAAATTTTACAATTCATTTTTTACTTCATTTACCCTTATTTATCAATAAAAATTTGCAAATAGGAAAAAATGTAAATAAAGTAAACAATGAAAAAGGAAAAAAGGAGATATAATGACTATCCAAGCTAAGCGACAAATGAGACCAAATAATTCATCAATTAATAAAGGTGCTCTTGTCAATACAGTCAAAATACTATCTGACATTACTCGCAAGGATATTGAAAAGTCATATAATTTCTTAGAAGCGCAAAGTGCCAGAACTTACCAAAGCAATCGTTATGGCAAGCTTTAAGAAGAGCATCGTCTAATTTTTTTTATTAAATAACATTCTATAAACCAAGGAGAGTAATTAATGAACGCCGAGGAAGCTTTGAAATTTAAAAACGATAAATTTATTAACACTCCAAATAAAGAAATTGATAACAGGTGGAATGCTTTGCAGAGGCTGTATTCCGTCAATGAAGTTTTAAAGTTAAGGGGATCAGTTAAAATTGAATACTCTCTAGCTCACCAAGGTGCAGAAAAATTATGGAAATATCTCAATGAAGATGCTTTCGTGGGAACTTTTGGTGTGCTTACTGGTAACCAAGCTGTGCAACACGCCAAAGCTGGACTAAAAGCGGTATATGTGTCAGGCTGGCAAGTTGCCGCCGATGCCAATACTTCTGGCAACACCTATCCTGATCAAAGTTTATATCCCGTAGATAGCGTTCCCAGTCTTGTAAAGAGAATCAATTCGGCCCTCCTCAGAGCGGATCAAATTGAAACGTTGGAGAGGCTGGAACGAAAAAATTCAAACACTGAAGACAGAATGCTTCCAATCATAGCTGATGCTGAATCAGGATTCGGAGGCCCTTTAAACGCCTTTGAACTTATGAAGGCCATGATAGAAGCTGGTGCCGCAGCGGTACATTTTGAAGATCAGCTGTCTTCTGAAAAAAAATGCGGACACATGGGCGGCAAGGTGCTGGTGCCAACCCAAACACAAATAAGAACACTCAATGCTGCTCGTCTAGCCGCGGACGTGATGAATGTCCCAACCATAATTTTAGCTAGAACAGATGCAAATGCTGCAAGTCTCATCACAAGCGATATTGATGAATATGATAAACCTTTCATAACAGGTGAAAGAACAGTTGAAGGTTTTTACAAAACCAAACCTGGGCTCGATCAAGCCATAGCAAGAGGCTTGGCTTACGCTTCATATGCTGATTTAATATGGTGCGAAACTGCCAAACCAGATCTTGAAGAAGCCAAAAAATTTGCCGAAGCAATTCATAAAAAATTTCCAGGCAAATTGCTTGCTTATAATTGCTCACCTTCATTCAATTGGAAAAAAAATCTGGATATGGAAACAATGAAGCAGTTCCAAAGCGAACTTGGGAAAATGGGATATAAATTTCAATTTATCACGCTCGCAGGTTTTCATCTAAATAATTATGCTACTTTCAATTTAGCTCAGGAGTACAAGAGAGATGGAATGGCCGCTTACTCCAAACTGCAGGAAGCTGAATTTGCTGCAGAAAAAGATGGGTATACAAGCACCAAGCACCAAAGAGAAGCTGGCACTAGTTATTTTGATGCAGTGTCACAGGCTTTGACCGGGGGCGAATCTTCAACAACAGCTATGGCTGGATCTACTGAAGAGGATCAATTCTAGTTTGATTATAAACAATCAAAAATAAAATAATATCTAGCAAGATTAGTTTGTTGCGTGTATTGCTCTTCCATCAATGCTTCAGGATAATTAGATAATTAAATGACTCAAGAATACGATATCCGCCCTACTGAATCTAAAGAATTTCAGAATATTCTATCTAAGGAATGCTTGGACTTTATCGCCGAATTGCACAAATTATTCAATTCTAAAAGGCTGCATCTTTTGGAGGAAAGAAAAAAGGTTCAAGAAAAAATTGATGGAGGTTGGCTTCCCGATTTTCTGGATGAAACACGGGAAATACGTGAGTCAGCCTGGACCATACTATCTACTCCTGACGATTTGCTGGATCGCCGCGTGGAAATCACCGGCCCTCCGCTTCGCAAAATGATCATTAATGCGCTAAATTCAGGAGCAAAAACTTTTATGGCGGATTTTGAGGATTCATTATCTCCCACATGGCAAAATTTACTGGAAGGTCAATTTAATCTTAATCAGGCAAATAAAAAACAAATTGATTTTACTGATCCCAAAAGTGGGAAAGATTATAAATTAATTGATAAGCCTGCTGTGTTAATTGTAAGACCTCGCGGATGGCATTTACCGGAAAAACATTTTCGAATTAATAACGAAGATACTTCGGGGTCTTTGTTTGATTTTGGAGTGTACCTCTTTCATAATCATAAAATTCTTCAAGAAAATGGAACGGGACCATATTTTTACCTGCCGAAGATAGAAAATCATAAAGAGGCTCGTCTATGGGCTGAAGTATTTAAATACAGTGAAGAAAAGTTAAATATTTCTAAGGGAACAATCAAAGCCACGGTATTAATTGAAACTATTCTTGCTGCTTTCGAAATGGATGAAATTTTATATGAGTTGAAAGATAATATCGTTGGATTAAATTGCGGGAGGTGGGATTACATTTTTTCTTTCATCAAAAAATTCCGCAATCGTTCAGATTTTATTCTACCTGATCGATCTTTAGTCAGCATGCGTGTGCATTTCATGAAAGCATATAGCGAACTTTTAATTCAAACATGCCATAAAAGACGAGCTCATGCCATAGGGGGGATGGCGGCGCAAATTCCCATAAAAAATGATGAGGAGCAAAATAATAAATCTCTGCAAAAAGTTTATGATGATAAACTTATCGAGGTATATAACGGCCATGACGGTACCTGGGTGGCGCACCCGGGACTTGTTCCCATAGCAAAAAAAGTTTTTGATGAGCAACTTGAATATCCTTGTCAGCTAGGAAACAAGCGGGAGGACATTCATGTTACATCCAATGACCTATTAAAGCTTCCTGTTAAAACAGCCGGCGGACGAACCGGAATTATCACTGAAAAAGGCATACGTACAAACATTAATATTGGAATTTTGTATATAGAAGCGTGGTTAAAAGGAGATGGGTGTGTGCCGTTATATAATTTAATGGAAGACGCTGCCACTGCGGAGATATCTCGCGCACAAATATGGCAATGGCTCAAACATGAAGCAAGGACGGTAGATAAAAAAGAAATAACCAAGGAATATTTTAACCAGTTGTTAAAAGAAGAGTTGGAACAAATCAAAATAACAGTTGGAGAGGAAAATTATAATAAAGGGAAATTCAAAGAAGCTTCAAATATTTTCAATACAATGAGCACCTCGGATGAGTTTGAAGAATTTCTAACCCTGCCTGCTTACAAATTATTATAAAATGAATATTTCCCGTGTTTCGGTAAAATTTACTGATATTGCCTGAAAATTCCAATAACTGTTTGATCTAAATCAACAATACATGAAAAAAACACAGTAGTATGAAGCCTGTCAATAACGTCAATACTAACAACTAACAGCAAAATAAGCTGATTATTTGTTTGATATATTGGTAAATTTATTTTACCAAGTATTGGTAATATTTTTTTACCAATATAATAAACTAGTCTATTTCCTAATGAAATAAACTGGTTGCTTTTTAAGGAGGTTAAATGAAAAAATTATTATCATTAGGATTAGCTTCAATCGTATCAATCGTATTGTTGGGCGCTACTCCATCATTTGGTGATACTGTTTTACTCAAAGTGCCTGTTTGGTTCTCCACTGCCCTCCCAAGTCTGGGGTCAACTCCAAAATGGGTAGAAACTGAGTTAAATAAAGTATCAAAAGGATTAAGAGGCGGACATGGACTTTCAATGAAAATCTATGAGCCAGGAAAATTAGTTCCACCAAAAGAAATCCTTGAATCAGTTTCAAGCGGTTCTGTTAATGCTGGTTATGTAACTCCAGGTTATCTAAGAGGACAACTCGGTGATAAGGGCGGTATTTTATCAGCTGTTCCTTTTGGACCGGATGCTCCAGAATTTTTAGCGTGGATTTACTATGATGATGGTAGAGATCTATGGCAAGGATTGTATGACGATGCTGGTTTTAACGTGCATTCTATACCTTGCGGTATCATTGCACCTGAAACTTCAGGATGGTTTACTAAAGAAATTAACAGTCCTGCGGACCTAGATGGTCTTCGCATGCGTTTCTTTGGTTTGGGCGCACTCGTAATGGAAAAATTAGGAGTTTCCACTTCTCAACTTCCAGGCGGTGAAATCGTACCAGCTTTAGAAAAAGGCGCAATTGATGCGACTGAATTTTCTATGCCTGCTATTGATAGAAGATTAGGCATCAATAAAATTCTTGAGTTCAACTACTTCCCTGGTTGGCATCAGCCAGCTACGTTGTTTGATTTAATCATCAACGGGGACACTTGGACAGGCATGACAGATCCTCAGAAATTCCTTGTTGAGATTACCTGTAAAGCTGCCATGACAGAAGGTCTGGCTTTAGGTGAAGCAATTCAGTTTACTGCGATGCAGGAAAACGCTGATGCAGGAACTAAAAACATGTACTGGTCTGAAGATATGCTAGCTACTTTTTCATCTGCTTGGGATGAGGTTGTTGCAGAAATGAGTGCAGCAGACCCTCAATTCAAAGTAATTTGGGATGATCTTCAAGCTTTCCGTGCGGACTACGCACTCTGGAATGAGTGGGCTTACCTACCTCGTCCTGGAACTGTACGTAAATAGTAGAAGTCTCAAAACATTCTACTAATCGCAACAGGGTTGTAACCCTGTTGCGAACTAATTCATTTAATATAAAAAGATTAATTCACAATATGAACGAAGAAACTATCAATGATGAATTAGTTTCACTTCTTAAGGGTCGATATTCAATTTCAGAATCAACGAGGACTAATCACGCAAGAGGAGAGGACATTTTCGACCCTGTTTTACCCATGGGCGTTGCTTTTCCAACCACGACTGATGAAGTCTCTCAAATAGTGAAAATTTGTAACAGTCATTCCGTTCCAATCGTTCCATTTGGAATGGGCTCGTCCCTTGAGGGGCACGTGCTGGGAAATGAAAAGGGCATTACCGTTTCACTGGAGAAAATGAATAACATCATTGAGGTAAACGCCGAAGATTTTGACTGTCGCGTAGAGGCATATGTAACAAGGGGGCAGCTCGATGAACATTTAAGAGATCAGGGAGTCTTTTTTCCAATTGATCCAGGGGCGGAGGCTACATTGGCCGGAATGACCGCCACATCCGCTTCAGGCACCATGGCGGTGAAGTATGGAACCATGAAAACAATGGTTCTAGGTTTAACCGTCGTCCTTCCTAATGGTGATATTATTAAAACTGGAGGAAGAACCAAGAAAACTTCTGCCGGATATAATCTGACTAACTTGTTTGTTGGTTCTGAAGGCACGCTTGGAATCATTACCGAAGTTCAACTTCGTCTCGTGCCAATACCTGAGAATATCATGAGTGCTGTATGTCATTTTTCTGATCTGGATTCAGCTGTTACAACTGTTCAAGAAATTATGCAATACGGCATACCAATTGCCAGGATTGAGCTTCTCAACGCCTATCAAATGGAAATAAGCATACAATACTCCAAATTAGATGATTTAGAGCCCAAACCCACCCTCTTCTATGAATTTCATGGAAGTGAGACCGCGAACAAAGAAGCGGTGGATCTTGTTGAAGAAATTTCAAAAAATAATAACGGCAGCCAATTTAAATGGGCAAAAAATACCGAGGAAAGAAATAAGCTGTGGAAAGCAAGGCACGCCGCCTATTATTCAGTTAAAGCCTTGCAGCCTAACGCAAGGGTTTATACAACTGATGCTTGCGTCCCAATATCCCGATTAGCGGAATGCATTAAATTTACCGAAGAAAAAATAAAAGAGCGTGGGTTGCGAGCGCCCATCATAGGACATGTCGGGGACGGTAATTTTCATTGCACTTTCTTGTATGATCCCAATAAAAAAGAGAATCACAAAACAATCCGCGAATTCAGCAATGAGCTCATTCAAAAAACTCTGGAACTCGATGGAACAATTACTGGTGAACATGGAATCGGTCTCAATAAAAAAGAATATTTGATCAAACAGCACGGAGATAGCATTCCTCTCATGCAAATGATTAAAAAGAGTATTGATCCGAAAAATATCATGAATCCCGGTAAAGTTTTTGACATAAATTAATGCCTTGTGATTCAAATCAAATTATATGAAATTTATCCAAAACATGTTTTCCGTGCTCTTAAATGTTGTGTTTTCAAAATCACTTATTTTTATTGTTAAGTTTTCATGACAAAAATCATACGTAATGTTCCCAACCATCCCATAGTGGTACAAACAGGCAAATTCACTGGCCGTTCACCCAAGGACCGGTATATGGTTAAGCAAGGTCCCAGCAAAAAATATGTTGAGTGGGGGGAAAGAAATAAAGAAATTTCCCATGAGCATTATGTCTTGCTTCGTGATAAAATCTTGAATTACTTGCAATCTAAAACAAAATTCACATTTAAAGGAAATGTCATTTCTGAGAAGAAATACAGCTATAAAATCAATTTGGAAACGGAAGAAAAATGGTACACCAAGTTCGCTGCGAACATGTTTCGCCAAGATAATTTTTCTACCAGTTTAAATGAAATAACAATTTTGCATGCGCCGTTTTTTCATGCCGACCCTGGCCTACACGGAGTGGAAAATTCCAACTTTGTCATAATAAATTTTGAAGACAACATTATTTTAATCGGAGGCACTGGATATGCGGGGGAAATAAAAAAGTCTGTCTTCACTCTTCTTAATTATCATTTGATAGATAATGACATACTGCCTATGCACTGCTCGGCTAATTTTGATAAAGAGAACGGAACAACGATTTTCTTCGGTTTGTCCGGCACCGGCAAAACGACTCTCTCTTCCGATGCTTCCAAAGAGTTAATCGGGGATGATGAACATGGATGGACACCTCATAATGTTTTTAACCTAGAAGGCGGATGTTATGCCAAGGTAATCGGGTTGGATCAAAAAAAAGAGCCGGAAATTTATCAGGCAACGCATTCTCCTGATGCAATCATAGAAAATGTCATAATAGATTCCAATGGCAGTATAGATTTTGAGGACAAGTCAATTACGGAAAATACGCGATCATGCTATCCTTTAAGCAGTATTGACAATGTGTTTTCACAAGAGAAGAGCGCGCCCTCGCCTACCACCATTATCATGCTTACGTGTGATGCCTTTGGCGTGTTGCCTCCGGTCAGTAAATTGACGATTGAGCAGGCCATTTTTCATTTTGTATCAGGCTATACTGCTAAAATTGCAGGAACTGAGGCAGAAATTCAAGAACCTCAAGCCACTTTTTCAGCCTGCTTTGGAGCGCCCTTTATGCCGCGGCATATAATGGATTACGCCAATCTTTTACTTGAACGCATTGAAAAACACCGACCTCGGTGCTGGTTGATTAATACAGGTTGGTGGGGCGGAGCATATGGCAGTGGTAAACGGATAGATTTAACTACCACGCGATCAATATTGAAAAAAAGCATTTCGGATTCTTTTGAGGAAAATTGTTTTGTCAAAAGCAAATATTACAATTTGTCCTTTCCCTCACATCTGGATTTTGAAAAAAACATTTCATTAAATCCAGCAGAACAATGGTCTGATCAAACAGAATACGAGAAGGCTTCAAAAAATTTATTACTGTTATTTAAAAATAACTTAGACAAAATGAATTTACCAAAAAATGCTGTTATTGAAAAAGGATCTATTTTTTCTTCAATATGATTTTTCAGGAGTTTCGCTCGGCAAGGAAATTACATATATCGCAACCGAAACAAGGATTATAATTAATCCTATCGTTAAATATAAATTTTGTAACGAATAATGAAATAAAACTACGGCTGACGACATCAATATAACCATTAATATTTTAGCTCTTCGAGGCACCACTTTATGTTTCTGCCAGTTATTAAGAATAGGGCCAAATCTTTTATGATGTAAAAGCCAATGACGAAGTTTTTCAGAACTTTTTGTAAAAGCCCACAAGGCAATAATTAAGAATATTGTAGTGGGAACGCCTGGAACAAAAATTCCAACAAAACCAAAGCCAACGCAAAGCCATCCCAGAGATATGAGTATTATTCTTTTCATGGAATTTATTCTATTAAATTAATTCTTATAAGAAAAAAAGGTAAAGTTTTAATAACTATAATGTCACCGGTTCTCTTTTTCTGCTTGTTCCAAATCCGTGGAGAATGACCGCGATCGTTATAACAATCCCTCCTATTAAAACCGTTAAACTTGGAATTTCATTGATGCCAAAAACGGGGAGCCAAACCCACAAAACGCCCCCCACAACCTCCATTAATGACAGTAAGGCAAGTTCCGCGGACGGCAGGTATTTTGCACCCAAGCTATAAAGAATTAATCCTGAAGAAACTATAGTTCCATGTAATAAGCTCAAATAAGAATTGATAGTCGGCATTGATTGAAAAGATTCAAGAGTAAAACCTAAAAGGATAAAGGAAAAAATTGAACAAAAAATTCCCGCAAGAACAACGGTAGTAAATTTTGGCGTCTCTGGTTTCCATCGTATGGTTACGGTATAAAAAGCGAAACCCGATGCTGAACAAAAACCAATCAAGGCCCCAAGAATACTGCCTCCCAATGAATCATTATAAATCATGATCAGTATTCCACAAAAAGCAATAATCATAGAAACTAATGTCATGGGTCTTAATTTTTCTCCCAATACAAAATAGGCTGCAATCGCGGCAATAAAAGGCATTGCGGCTAACATGAATAACGTTACAGCCGCGGTTGTCATTGTAATCGAAAAAATAAATCCAATGAAAGCTGTGCTTAAAAATACTCCCCCCAATATTCCTGAAATGCCAATTCTGAAAAAATTCTTATAAAATGACAATCCTTCTCGTATGAGAAGGTATAAAATTAATAGAACTGTAATGGACAGGCCTCTATAAAATAAATATTGAAATACATATTGGTGTGCATCAACCATGTACCTCACTGTTACCACCCCGAAGCTCCAAAACAATCCTGCGAAAAACACCAGGGAAAAACCGGTAAAATAATAAGAATTTTTTGTTTG
>Ga0208524_1001317_pt1 | contig 11782 bp, 10 predicted proteins | sample ETNtaG_28_FD_185779 | JGI IMG/M metagenome (GOLD analysis project Ga0208524, IMG submission 185779) | Marine microbial and viral communities from oxygen minimum zone, Eastern Pacific Ocean - ETNP201406SV61 (SPAdes) (version 2) | ecosystem: Environmental > Aquatic > Marine > Oceanic ... | reverse complement strand
CATCTCTAGGTCTGGTACCTTAACTTATGAAGCGGTTTATCAGACCACCAAGAATGGATTAGGTCAGAGTACTTGTGTGGGCATTGGAGGCGATCCTATTAAAGGGCTAAATTTTATTGACTGTCTCGAATTATTTGAATCCGATGATGAAACCAGAGGTATAGTTATGGTTGGAGAAATTGGAGGGTCCGATGAGGAAGCAGCCGCTCTTTTTATTAAAAACAATGTAACAAAACCTGTGGTAGCTTATATCGCAGGAGTTTCCGCACCACCAGGAAAAAGAATGGGACATGCAGGTGCCATAGTCACTGGTAAAGAGGGTACCGCTCAAGGAAAATATAAAGCTTTAGATCAAGCAGGTGTCGTTACGGTTGAATCGCCCGCACTCATTGGTAAGACAATGAAGGCAGTGATCAGCTGAAAAAATCGTTTAAAAAAGATTGAATTACCAGAATTTGTACCAAGGTTTTTGATCTTCCGAAACAAAACTATCAATATCGGTTACAGGGATATTTGCAAAGTAAATCTGCTGAGCTGATTCAGCTAAATCTGTCATTCCAAGTTTCTCATAAGAATCCGCTATAATTTTTAGTGATTCTATTGCTGCCGGAGTTTCATTGTATTGTTCGATACAGTATTTTGCTCTATTAATTGCTGCAACATATGCTTTACGCTCCATATAGTGTCGAGCAACATGATTTTCATACTCTGCGAGCCTATTTCTTAAGAAAACCATCCTTTGTTTAGCATCGTCTATGTATGGACTGTTTGGAAATCTGCGAACCAATTGTGCAAATACAGAAAAGGATTCTTCTGTTTTAGCGGGGGGTCTCTTTGTTAAATCAACGTTGAATAACTTATGAAAAAATGTGTGCTGACCTTCAAAAAGGGATAAGCCTCTCATATAAAGAGCATAATCTACTCTTGGATGTGTAGGATTTTCTTTTTCAAACTGTTTTGCTTCGTCAATAGCTGATTCAAAATCTGCACTTCTATAATATGCGTAAATCAGATCAAGTTGTGCTTGTTTGGCCCGGTTACTGAACGGAAAAGAGGATGTGAGAATTTCAAGATAATTGGCCGCGTTTCTATAGTTTTCACCGTCCATGGAATTCTTTGCTTTTTCATAAATAACATCTGCAGTGGAACGTAAATCTCTTTCCTCACCTCTACTGCATCCCAATAAAATGATAAGACTAAGAATTGTTATGAATATATTTTTCTTTTGCAATCCCATAGGATCAGTTCAAATTAACTTAGAATATATGTTTGTGTTAAAAAACCAGTGTGGAATTATAGCTTAAATATTGATGAAAAGATTTCTACTTAAAATAATTTTATGAATCAAAAAAAAATAATTTTCTTGATCAATGATGAAAACGATAACCAGAGACTCGACAAAGCAATTACGGTTCTTTTAAAAGACTTTTCACGTACAACGATTAAAAACTGGATCCAAAAAGGTCAAGTGCTAGTAGATAATGAGCGCGCAGAGCCGAAGCATAAGGTTCACAAGGGACAGAAAATAGAAGTTACTCCTATCATAGAAGATCGGCATGAGGCAACACCTGAAAAAATTGATTTTACTGTTTTATTTGAGGATGAGGATATATTAATTGTTGAGAAACCCAGTGGTTTGGTTGTCCATCCTGGACACGGAAACCCCAAGGGTACCTTGCAAAATGGATTGCTCTATTACCTTGCCGACTTAAAGCATCTGCCAAGAGCAGGACTGATCCATAGATTAGATAAAAACACCAGTGGTCTTCTTATAGTTGCCAAAACAGATCGTGCTTACACAACTATGGTCGCAAAATTGGAGCAAAGAAACATAATGAGAGAATATCGAGCCATTTGCGTTGGTGCCATGACTAGTGGTGCAACAATTGAAGCAAGTATTGCTCGTGATCCTAGAAATCGTATTAAATTCTCGACTGCAGAGAATGGTAAAAGAGCAGTAACCAATTATCGTATTCTCAAAAAATTTGATCATCACACATACATAGGATTGAGATTAGAAACAGGAAGGACACACCAAATTAGAGTACACATGTCTCATATTAAATATCCTATTCTAGGAGATTCTTTATATGGAAACCGGCTTATGATTCCATCCGGTGCAAGTGACTATTTAAAGAGCGCATTAAGGCAGTTAAAACGACAAGCACTGCATGCAAGTAAGGTGACATTTGTTCATCCTTTTACGAAAGAAAAAGTATCTATTGACTCTGAGATTCCTGAAGATATGTTTACAATATTGTCAGAATTATCTGGTCATAACTTAACTAGGGAAGAGGTCAACAGTTTAGAGTATCCAGAGTGATAATATTTTAGATATTTCAAACGAACTGACTTAATACACTCAACTTTTTTTAAAAAATAACTGATTACTTTGCAATAAAATGCCTATTTACGAATACAAATGCCAAGAATGTGAGTATTACTTTGAAGCTCTCCAAAGGATTGGCGAAAAACTCTTAACAGATTGTCCTCAATGCAATGCCAAAAAATTAAAACGACTGGTTTCTGCTCCTAATTTTAGACTTAAAGGCAAGGGTTGGTATGAAACCGATTTTAAAAAAGACAATCGTAAGAATCTTGCAGACAAGAAAGAAGACAAATCATCAGGTAAAGATCAAAAGATAAATGAAAAAGCCCCAAAGAAAGACACCGAGAAAAAGAAAAACAAGGAAGATCATAAAAGTAAAGATATTAAGTAATATAATAGAGATTAGCCATTAGGAAATTAATAAACTGTAAATACCCTGATTTAAATTGTCATTAGATGAAGAAATTTAGAACAATTATTGTAGCTGGCTTATTGGTTTGGGTTCCATTGGGTGCAACCATCTTTGTTCTCAGACTGCTAATTAGCCTGTTTGGAAACTTGGATAGTTGGCTATCTGACCAACTGAATATACCCATCGCAGGTATCGGTATTTTATTGGCACTACTTGTGTTACTGGGCACAGGTTTGATTGCAGCCAATTACTTTGGCAAGCGGTTCGTTAGTTTTTGGGAATCTTTTCTAGAGCGGATTCCATTAGTTCGCAATATTTATTCGGCAGTTAAACGATTTGCTGAAATTGTTCTGTCAGATTCATCGCAATCCTTCAGCAAAGTTTTATTGATCGAATATCCCAGAAAAGGATTGTATAGCTTGTCTTTCCAGACATCACAAGATTTAGGTGAAGTACAAGGAAAGACGGGTGAAGATTTAGTATGTGTGTTTGTACCTACAACACCAAATCCAACTTCAGGCTTAATATTGATGGTGCCCAAGCAAGATGTTATTGAATTGGATATGGGTGTTGAAGATGCCTTAAAAATGGTCATTTCTCTTGGCGTGGTGGTCCCTGGTGAAGGCACCGTCAATCAGAATATTGAATAATTGATTACTTCGGAGATTGGGTGAATATTGAAGATTCAATCAGAACGAAATACTGCGGTGAGCTGAATATATCCAATGTAGGTGAGATCATCTCAGTTGCGGGCTGGGTACACCGGAGAAGGGATCATGGAGGAGTGATCTTTGTTGATCTTAGGGATACTTCGGGCTTACTGCAATTGGTGTTTAATCCTGAAGATAAAGATTTATTTTCCCAAGCAGAGAAGTTTAGAAGTGAATTTGTTCTATCCGTAACTGGGATCATTCGCAAGAGACCGGAAGGAACCATTAATCCAGAGATGCCAACGGGTGAGATTGAATTACTTGCCCAATCTGGTCATGTCTTAAATGTTTCAAAAACTCCCCCATTTCATCATGACGAGCATGCAAATGAAGATGTTCGTCTCAGGTATCGATATCTTGATTTGAGACGTTCGGAAATGGCAAACAAACTCAAACAAAGACATGCAGTTATCCGGTCATTGAGAAATTTTCTTGATAATCATGACTTTGTAGATATTGAAACCCCAATACTGACAAAGGCAACCCCAGAGGGAGCAAGAGACTATTTGGTTCCAAGCAGAATCCAAAAAGGCGAATTTTTTGCACTGCCTCAATCACCCCAACTGTTCAAACAGTTATTAATGATGTCTGGCTTTGATAAATACTATCAAATTGCTCGTTGTTTCAGAGATGAAGATTTAAGAGCAGATCGTCAACCTGAATTCACACAACTTGATGTTGAGATGTCTTTTGTCAATGAGGAAGAAGTCTTGGACATTATGGAAAAAATGATAGCCAAACTTTTTCAAGATGTTTTATCCGAGAATCTAACTGATCCCTTTCTCCGCATTAGCCATCGTGAATCAATGGAACGATTTGGAACGGACAGGCCACATTTAGGAATCTCTATGGAATTGATTGATGTCAGTAAGTTAATGAAACAGGTTGAATTTAAGGTTTTCTCTGAACCTGCCAATGCTGAAAACAGCAGAGTGGCCTGTTTAAAGCTAGAGAATGCAGGAGAGATCAGTAGAAAACAAATTGATGACTATACCGATTTTGTTAGTGGATTCGGCGCAAGGGGTCTTGCTTATATTAAGGTGCAGGATATATCAAAAGGAATGGATGGCTTGCAATCTCCAATCCTAAAGTTCTTAGATAAAGAGACTATACAGACACTAATGGAAAGCTTGGCTCTTGCATCTGGTGATATCGTCTTTTTTGGTGCTGGCAAATCCAACATTGTGAATGCATCTCTCGGAGCTCTAAGGGTAAAGTTGGCGCAAGATTTTAATCAGGTTCAACCCGGATGGTTTCCTTTATGGGTAACTGATTTTCCCATGTTTCAAATGGATGAGAAGGAAAAGAAATGGTCAGCTGAACACCATCCCTTTACAGCACCAAAAGAGATGATATCAAAAGAGTTGATCAACAACCCAAGTGAGGCTATGTCCCGTGGGTATGATTTGATACTAAACGGTCATGAGATTGGGGGAGGATCAATTAGAATTCATTCACTGGAAATGCAAAAAGCAGTCTTTGAAGTGATTGGTATTGATTCACAAGAGGCAGAAGAAAAATTTGGATTTTTTCTTGAGGCATTAAAATTTGGCTGCCCCCCACACGGCGGAATAGCATTTGGTATAGACCGATTGGTGATGTTGATGACCGACTCAGATAGTATTAGAGACGTTATCGCATTTCCAAAAACCCAGACGGCAAATTGTTTGCTAACCAACGCTCCCAGTGCTCCAGGAAAAAATCAGTTAAAGGAATTGAGTCTCTCAACTGTTTCTAGGAAATAATTGTCTTTGTTTACATTTTTTTCATTTTAATTTTGATTGCTTTTAGTAATAATAAGCACCGATTTCAAACAAAATCACCATTGAGACAACAAACATTGTGGTAACCACTAATTTTGTAAAGAATATGAGGCTCATCTACCTTGCAGCAAAGGTCAGATTGGGTTTTCTAATTGTGGCTTGTGCTTTAGCTGGTATTGCGGTCTCACCTTCATCGGCGTTGTCCAATGTACAAATTATCGTTCTTGCAGTAGCTGTTTTATTATCTTCCTCTATAGCTGGTGCTTTTAATCAACTGTATGAAAGGGATATTGATGCTGTAATGCTGAGAACCCAAAATAGACCCTTTGTTACTGGTGCATTTTTGCCATCCAATGCTTGGAAGTTCTGGCTGTTTGTCTTAAGTCTAATTGCCATAATGATTGCCTATCTGGCAACCAATATTGAAGCTGCATTCTTTCTTTTTGCCGGCTCATTTACATATGGGGTTATCTATACGGTATGGCTAAAACGAAAGACCTGGATGAACATTGTTATCGGAGGTCTTGCAGGTAGTTTTGCAGTTCTTGTTGGATCCGCAGCTACAGGATCCACTTTTGCGCCGGCACCATTAATCCTAGCTGTGATTTTATTCCTTTGGACTCCGCCCCACTTTTGGGCATTGGCAATCATTTGTAAAGAAGACTACAGCAAAGCATCGATACCTATGCTACCGTCGGTTGCTTCCGAGTTGGTTACTGTGCAGGCTATTTTTTGGCACACCCTGATTCTAGTTTTGCTATCTTTCAGCCTGATGTTTTATGGAATGCATTGGGTTTATTTTTTGTCCGCTTTAACCGGTGGGGGATATTTTGTTTACACCAGTTATCAATTGGCAGTAAAAAAGACACCACACTGGGCTCGTAAAACATTTTATGCATCCATCATTCATTTGGGCTTACTTTTAATTGGTACAATGATTGATGCTATTATATTTGTGAATGTATAGAAGAAAATGCCCTTGCAGATTTATGAAAAAAACAATTATTTTTTTAGCGATCATATCTTTTTTTTCAACCGCACATGGATCTGGAAGTGTTATTCAATTCGTCGATAAAAGCGTGCACAGCGGAGTTGCTGATCCCGGGATAAATAGCTCTGGCCCAACCTTTGTAGATTACGACAACGATGGAGACATCGATATTTATGTTGTTACTGAGTATCACGGCACCAACCAAGGCAACCGATTATTTGAAAACGATGGTTCAGGAAATTTTACCGACGTAGCTTTGTTAAGGGGAGTGGATAACCAGACGGGATTAGGCCGGGGTGCTTCTTGGGGAGATTACGACAACGATGGCGATGCGGATATGGTGATTTCAAACATGCCACCGTCAGGCCGATCAAAACACACCCCAACCACACTTTATAGAAATTTACTCATTGAAACTGGTGAGCCAAATTTCAAAGACGTGACCCGAGAAGCAAATTTAATGCGTGCAGGTAATACCAACGACCAGAAAATTGGTGGGATTGGGAGTACAGCCGGGGGTGTTGCTTGGGCTGATTACGATAACGATGGCGATCTTGACTTGTTTTGGAAGTGTGCTGAGTATGATGTTGACAATGCCTTGTTCAGGAATAATGGGGATGGCACATTTACAGATGTGACAATGGAAGCAGGTGTCGGCATCTTAGACGTGGTTATGGAAGCAAACTCCCAGGGATCACCCAATTGGACGGATGTCGATCAAGATGGCTGGCTGGATCTCTTGATCACAAACGAAGGGGATAAAAAAATACTTTTTCTGAATCAGGGAGATTCCACGTTTAAAAATATTACGGATTCCTTCAAGCCACCCAGTGCTTCAGCATTTTTAAATCCAGGCAATGCCAATGGAGCATGCATTGGTGATATTGACAATGATGGGGACATGGATGTTTTTTTGCCAATGGCAGATCAGTCTAATCGGCTTTACATTAACCAATTGATTGAAACTGGGACCTTATTTTTTACAGACATCACCATGACTTCTGGGGTTCAGCACCAATCAGGGGCCAGAGGTTGTGCAATGGGTGATTTTGACAATGATGGACTGATTGATATTTACGTCAATAATGGCGGCCTCCAAAACACGCTGATCAACGACATTATCGATATGCCCATTTTTGTTCAGTTCTACATCGCAATTGAGCCAGCGTACAACAAACTTTTTAGAAACAATGGCAACCTGACATTCTCTGATGTTACCAATCAATCAGGCGCTGAAGGATTTGGTGTCGGCAGTGGTGTTGGTGCAGCCGATATAAATGACGATGGTTTTTTAGATCTTTTTTTTACCAATCGAACTTTTTACACTGGAGAACAACAGATCACAGAATCTGGTCGCAATTATTTGTTGCAAAACAGAGGCAACGACAATAACTGGATCAAAATAGCTCTGAGGGGTAATCAGAGTAATGTGGATGGGTACGGAGCAAAAGTAAAAATTGTCACTGGTGATTTGACGCAACACCGAGAACACACCAGTGCCCATGGTTACAATTCAGGCAATGATCCACGCTTACACTTTGGCCTATCGAAAAATAAAAACATAGATTTAATTGAAGTTAAATGGCCAAGTGGAAAGATAAATCAACTCCATAACATTAATGCAAATCAAACTCTTATGATTAAAGAGTAATTGTTCAAACCATGAAAGGTTTCAATTCTTTATCTATTAACAGAAGACACATACTAAGATCAGTTGCAATTGGAGCTGTTTCATCCTTATACGCCAAACCTATAAGAGCACTCAATAAGTCAGAAGTGATTGTTATTGGTGCAGGTTTGTCTGGTTTGAATGCTGCCAGTATCCTCAGTGATGAGGGCTACAAAGTTACTGTTTTGGAGGCAGACAATAGAGTTGGGGGTAGAGTTAAGTCTGAGCGTTCCCTGCCAGGAAACCCAGAATCGGGAGGTACGTCCTTTGGTCCAGGTTATGCAAGATTGATAGATACAATTAAACGACATGGTGTTGAGTTAATTGATGTTACCCCAATTGTTCCTTATTTTATGCAACAAGAATTAGTCCTGGATCAACGCATTATCCCAATGCAAGACTGGCCAGATCATCCCAGAAATGTTCTACCTTCTGAGGCTAGAGAAATAATACCACCAGCCAGATTTTTTCAACAGTTCCTCAATCAACATAATCCATTGAAGACTACAGATGCATGGATGAATCCAGAGAATTTTCACTTGGATCAATCAGTCCACGATTGGATGCATCAAAAAGGTTGCTCAGATGAGTTGATTAATTTAGTTTATAACATCAATATTACCCATGGAGACACCGCGAAAGATGTATCCATACTGATGTTGATGTTTGTCAATGCATTTATAAACTCACAAAGACAATTGGGCCTAAAAACCTTTGGTTATACGACCAAAGGGGGCAATATGGCAATACCAGAGGCGATGGCAAATAGTTTGTTTTCAGAAGTGCAGCTCAATAAGAAGGTTGTGGCTATGACAACGACCGAAACCAATGGGAAGGTTTACTGTGAAGACGGTTCTATTTTTAGAGCAGATCACATCATCTGCTCAATACCTTTTCCAGTACTTAAAAATATTAAGATCACACCATCAATAACGGGTCCTCAAGCCGAAGCCATCAAAACACTTAGATCACAGAAATTGAATCTACTGCATTTAGTTCCTAAAAGTCCTTTTTGGGAGATGGATGGTTTGAGTCCGAATATGTTTACTGATGGCAATGCAGGTATGGTTGTTGGCGAGAGAAAAGGATCGTCTCCTGAAGAAGTGACAAGCTTGACCGTTTGGCTTAGAGGACCGTTGGCTAAGAAACTGGATTTGATGAATGATAATGATGCAATTCGTACTGTTATTGATGCCATTGAAACTTTAAGGCCAGCAGCTAAAAATCAACTGGAACCCGTTGCCTATCATTCTTGGTTTCAGCACCCATATTCAAAAGGGGATTGGGCAATCTGGGGTCCAGGCCAGATCAGTCAATATGGCAAGCACGTGGCAAACCAACATGGTCAAATTCATTTTTGTGGTGAGCACACTGCAATTGCTAATCGCGGTATGGAAGGTGCTATGGAGTCTGGGGAGAGGGTTGCACTTGAAATAATGGGCCTCTTATAGATTTTCTACCAAGAAAGCTTATTACCGTTCTCATAATCTATAAAATGGCCATTGTCATCCATTGTTAGATTATCTATAACCGCCATCATCTGTGTGACACTCTCCTTCGTTTCTATAGCACCGGGTAATTTTATACCAGGGGTTGTATTAACCATGCCAGGAGATAAGGCAACCACCAAAATATTTTTTTTCTGAGTTTCAAACGACAATGTATACAAAAGACTATTGAGTGCAGCTTTGCTCATTGCATAGCTATACATCATGGGTATTTCCAATCGCTCGCCAAAAGAACTTGCTTTACTGGATAATGCAATGATTTTTTTCTGTTTAGACTTTTTAACATTGGGCATAAATGCTTGGATGAGAACCAATGGACCTAGGACATTGATTTCAAAACTGTCTCTAGTAATGTCAACTTCAACTCCTGAGATTCTTTTGAATGCAGATTTATATCTGGGTGTTAATGCAGCATTGCTGAGGAGTATATCAATGGGCTGATCTTTGTATTTTTGGGCTAACTGAAAAATTTCCGTATGATTGGTAACATCCAATTGTTCAATCATAATGTTGTTGTTCTGAGTTGCCATTGCCTGCAATTCATTTGCCTCATCTGGTTTCCTAGCCGTTGCGATAATATTCCAATTGTTATCTGAGAACTGTTGAACAAATTCCAATCCAATATTTCTATTAGATCCTGTAATGAGTACCGTGGGCTGCTTGTTATCAAACGCTTGGATGCGCAGGCTACTCAAGCAGATGATTGAGATAAATATCGCAGAAATTAAATTAAAAGTTTTTTTATGTTGGTTTTTCATCGTGTCGAATGGGAGGAAAATTTTCTGGGTCATATTCTTCAAGAGCTGCGAGCCTTACATTCTGGAATAATCTTTCTTCATTATAGATGCTCTCTTCCGTAACACCAGCAAGCTTCTCCCAATCTTCTGGTGTGAAAACTTTTTCTTCAAGATCAATGGTTGAGTGACGGTTGGATGCCAACATATTTAAGAATACATCTAAGAAAGCATTGGATTCTTTTTTGAAATCATTAACTTCATAAAGACCGGATTTGATCAGTTTTTCTTTTGCAGTATTTAGTTTTTTGATCGCCTCTTCCATAGCATTCAACCCGATGTTCAATTTTTCTAACTTGTCCATATATTCCTTGTTGTCTTTTTCCACATGAGGTATTAGAAGATCATGCAAAATATGATCTTGGGTAATTAATCTGTTGAGGGCACAATCTAGGTAGTCACAACAGGCAACATAAAAATTTATTAAGCCCGGATCAACGCCCTCTTTTTCAAGACCTTTGGTGAAGGCTCTTCTTACTTGCGATAGGTGGGTCCTCTCTTTTTGCACGTGGGCCTGAAAATCTTTTTTTCCCTGTTCCATTTTTTCTTCCTGCTTCACTAAAATTATAAGTCACATACCAGCATTTTATTATCATCTATGGATCCCATAAATAAGCGGCCATTCCAGATTGCTCCAACACTGGCGGTTGACAAATCATCACCTTCACTCATGAATAATTCATCAATTTTACTATCACCAAGACCCTGATAATTGATTCTAACTACCTGTGAAGGGGAGGGTTTAATCTCTCCTTTTTGCAAAGCAACAAAATGTTGTATCAAGGCTAGGATTTTTGGAATATTGGCGACAACCAATGAGCCATTTTCGGAAACATTAATATTATCAGGAGAGCCGTTTAATTTGATTCTTTCAGCTAACTTGAGTTTCCCATTTTCTGGGTTGATCTTAAAGACGGCAATCCTTTTTGCACCTGTCTCGGATGCAAAAACCAGGCGGGCATCTCTGGAGATGTTTATTCCTGAGACTTGCGATAAGTTTTGGGCTGCAATCGTTGTTGAATTTCCATCGAAGTAGGCAATATTTGCCATCGGTCGACCCAGATTCTCCTGAATCGAATCCCACCTAGTTTCACCCCCTTTGTCATTGCCAACATAGAATTTTTTTGGTGCCACCAACAGAACATCATTGGGGCTTTTAAAAAGCGGATCAGAGACGGTCTCAGTGTATTTAAATACTCCCAATCTTGTTTCTGAAAAAAGATCTATATTCTCAGGTTCTTTCCCTCTAGTTTGTGGATGATTGATGACAGCAAGATGCCTCTTGCCTTTATCATCAATATGAAGACTTATCCCATGCGGTCTTAAGTGATCGGGTTGTTGGGTCAGAGCAGCGGTGATTTTAAAAGGTGTTTTTTTCAAATCAATTTTTACTATGCTACCTTGAACTTTTTCCCCCTTAATCAGTGACACTCTGTCTTGCAAAGAGAGATAAGCCAATCCTCTTTCATAGTCAATTTCTATATCCTCAGCACTGCCACTCATCGGAAAGCTTTCACAGGTTTCGGGAGTATTAACAACGATTGTCTTAAATGCACCCATTCTGGATAGAATCATTAGTAGAAATAAAGCAATGATGGCAAAAATA
>Ga0208524_1001310_pt1 | contig 11831 bp, 10 predicted proteins | sample ETNtaG_28_FD_185779 | JGI IMG/M metagenome (GOLD analysis project Ga0208524, IMG submission 185779) | Marine microbial and viral communities from oxygen minimum zone, Eastern Pacific Ocean - ETNP201406SV61 (SPAdes) (version 2) | ecosystem: Environmental > Aquatic > Marine > Oceanic ... | reverse complement strand
ATCGGTCAGGGCTATATTACCACAACCCCTATGCAGGTAATAAATATGATAAACATCCTTGCAAATGATGGTTTGTGGATGCCTCCCAGTCTTTTTAAAGAACAGGAAGGTATTAGGCCTCAGCAAATTCCTTTAAAAGAAGAATATTTAAGTTTGATCCGAGAGGGCATGGTTGCCGTAGTTAACTCTGAAGGCGGTACCGCCAAAAAAGTTAAATTTGAAGAATTTACTGTTGCCGGAAAAACGGCGACTTCACAAGTCATCAGCCATAAGACACTAGAAACGATGGATAATGAAACAAAGGCCAACAAAATTTTTCAGAATCACGCTTGGTTTGTGGCTTTTGGGCCTGCGGAAGATCCGGAAATTTCCGTTTTAGCACTTGTCGAACACGGTGGTGGTGGATCAAAAGCAGCTGCACCAGTCGTGCGTAAAATACTGAGTTACTACATCGATAATATTTACATACCAAAAACTGAACAGACTCAGCAAAACAACGTTGAATTAACAAACCGAAAATTCAGTGATCGCCTTAGAACGGCTTTCAATTAAAATATGCAATTCAGGCAGACACCTAACAAAACCTAAAGGTACCTCATACTTTGAAAATAAACTGTTTTAAACTCTCTGATAATGTCCAATTTTTTACAACATAGACCTTTTTGTCTGGCTTCTTCTTCACCACGACGCCAGATGTTACTGAAAAAGTACGGTCTCAAATTTGAGTGCCACTCTCCAACAATTGATGAAACTCCACATAAAAATGAAGCCCCAAAAAGTTTTGTTAAACGGATGTCCAGCGAAAAAGCAAATGCGGTGCATAGTGCATTCCCTGAACTGCCACATGATGTGATCATTCTCGCAGGTGATACAATTGTGTTTTTTGAAGATAACATCCTCGGAAAACCGGAAAATGGAGAACACGCATACTCTATGCTTGAACAATTGAGCGGACAGACTCACCAGGTTTTTTCCGGATTTTCGATTTTAAATAAAGATTCCGCAGAAGAAATTACTGAAGTTATTTGTACGGAAGTACGTTTTCAAAAACTTGCTGATGAAATGCTTGAATGGTACGTCAATTCCGGAGAAGCTTTTGGCAAAGCAGGTGCTTATTCAATTCAGGGTTTAGGAGCAATTTTGGTAGAATCAATCAGTGGATCCTACAACAATGTGGTTGGATTCCCGATCGAAGGTATCATCCCTCATTTAACAGCAAATGACTGGATCTCCTTTGCGGAAAAGGAAAATATGGAGGTCTCCGCATGAAACAGTTTTTAATCACATTCGTTTTAGCATTCATTATCCCGGCAACATTATCAGCGTTTGAACTGGAAAACCGTATCCCTGCTTCAGTCTGGGAACTGGAAATGCGTTTTCAGTATACTCCGGCTTACAACCGTGCATTTAACGGTTACGGTCAGCGTTTGAACTGGAAAACCGTATCCCTGCTTCAGTCTGGGAACTGGAAATGCGTTTTCAGTATACTCCGGCTTACAGCCGTGCATTTAACGGTTACGGTCAGGAAGTGCCTTTACAGCAGCTCATGCTCTGGGATCGAGAATGGCGCGATTCTGTTGAAGGTGAACTGCAGCGGCAGGAGCAGCGCTTAGAATTTAGCATGGCATATGGTTTGACGGAAATCTGGATGATAGAGGCAACTGTTCCTCTGGTACAAAGAAAGCAAACCTCTTCGCTAAATTTTACATCCGCGACTTCAAGCCAGCAGATAGTGCTTGACAGTTTAGCTTCCGAAACTCAAAGCGGACCTGGGGACATCAGTGTGCAAATCGCGAAAGACCTGAGTGTGACAACCAGGTGGTATAACCGTGGCGGATTTACGTTTCGTTTACCTACAGGCAATTCAGGAACACCACGTGGAATTGCCCCTAATGCAATCGGTGAAGGACACAGTTCCGTTGGCGCTTTTTTCCACTTTAACTGGTTCCCGCTGTCACACGGGGTCAGAAATGGAATACGTTTAGCCGCTTCAAATGAGCTGGTTGGCAAACGTGAAACACTGGAAGGAGAAGAAGTTTATTACTCTGCAGGTCACCGCGCAGACATATTTTACAACTGGAGCATTGAGCGTCAAAATATTTTTGCTGGAACAGAATTCCACTATTTTCAACAGTCTGAAAGCAAACTGCCTCTTGGAAAATCAAATGCCACTTTTCTGAAAGAAATCAGTTTTGAGTTCGGCTATGGAAACCTAAGTGAACTTGAGCAAAAATCTTTGTCCATTCCATGGCAAGTTCGTTTGGGTTATACACGCCCTTTTGCAGGTCAAAATACACCTGTTGCTAACCGCTTAGAATTGAGCTCCACTTTTTATTTCTGAACCGTCTAAATAGATTTATTTCAAACTACTCTTCTCATATTTAGCTTAAGTCATAACGTGAATTTAGCAGAATTGAATCAAGGAGATAGTGAACAGGCCCGTATTGAACTACTTAAATGTTGCGGTTCCAGCAAATGGGTCAATAACATTTTAGCAGCGCGGCCGTTCTCTTCAACAGCCCAGTTGCACGTGCAGGCAGAGAAAATATGGCTGGAATTAGGCAAAGATGATTATTTGGAGGCATTTGCGGCTCATCCGAAAATAGGCGAAAGTAAAGCTCCGGAAAAAGCAAAAAATACGGAAAGCTGGACCCGTAAAGAGCAGGCTGGAATGCTTAACGCTGCTGATCCGCTCAAACTTGAACTGGAAAAGCAAAATCGTAAATATGAGAAAAAATTCGGTTATATTTTTATCATTTGTGCAACAGGGAAAAGTGCTGAGGAAATGCTGGATTTGCTGCAGCAACGGCTGGAAAATATTCCGCTGATCGAACTTAGAATTGCAGCCTCGGAACAAAATAAAATTACAAATTTGCGGTTGAAAAAAATCCTGGCTGACGCGTAATTTGCTTTGGCGTGAAGTTGAACTTTGCCGTCTTCAGTTAACTTCCACGATAAGTGCTGTAACCAAATGGGCTCAGCAATAAAGGAATGTGATAATGCTGTTCCGGATGGTTCAGCAAAAAACGAATTTCAATTTCCGGATAAAAAAACGAAATCCCCTGCTTTTCAAAATAAGGAGCAGTCACAAATATCATTTGATAAACGCCGCAATCCAACACATCTTCTTCCGCAAGCAAATTCTCAAAATAAGGAGCAGTCACAAATATCATTTGATAAACGCCGCAATCCAACACATCTTCTTCCGCAAGCAAATTCACAATTCTGCCGTCATTATCTGTCCTTCCGGACGATATCTCCCTCCAGCTTCCGTCACTTTTCTGTTGTTCTAAACGTACCAGAATATTCACTCCGGGACATCCATGAGAAGTATCCAGTACATGGGTGGTGATCGGACTCATTGCTAACTCCTTTAAATTCTTTTTGATAAATGTTTGCTAAGTGCCCTACTCACCACAGAGGACACAGATGGATGTTTTTACTTTTTTCCTCAGTGTCTCTGTGGTAAATAATTATGTTTTACGATTTGGCTCACAGTTTATAATTCACTCAATTGATGCCCCTTCCTCAATCCATCGACCAAGTATAATGCGTTCTTCCGGAGTAATTCCGGTTTTATTGCCGAGAGGCATGGCCATCGTAGTCACTGTCTGAGTTTTTATGAGATATGCCAGTGCCTTAAGTCGTTTGTTATCATCAAACATGATGCCCTTGGGTGCAGTTTTGAAAACCTCATCGGTGGGCGTTGTTGAGTGACAACTTAAACAACGCTGATCCAGAATGGTACGCACAAGTGCAAATGGAATATGCTCTGTTCCAAATGTGACTGTGGCTGGTGAATTAGTAATAGAATCCGCCGGTTTGGTCGCAAAGATAAGCGCAAAAATAGCAGCCATCGCAGCCGGTAGAATCCATATGTTCAAATGTCCTTTATTTTTTAGATTGAAAAAATGCCGGACGGTTGCACCAATCACGATGATCGCAATCAAAATCAGCCAATTCATTTGATGCGCAAACGTGTTTGGGAAATGGTTACTGATCATAATAAACACAACCGGCAGGGTCATGTAATTATTATGAATAGAGCGCTGCTTCGCTTTTATTCCCAGCGACGCTTCCGGAGTTTTTCCGGACTTAACTGCATCCACCAATTTGGTTTGAGAAGGGATGATACGCCGCCAGACATTACCCACCATCAAGGTTCCCATCACTGCACCAACATGGATGTAAGCGGCACGTGAGCCGAACCATTGATGAAACCACCAGATAATTCCGAATAAAAGTACAAAGGAAAAAATCACCGGCAACCAGCCTTTTTCACCCAGCGAAGAAGCCCAGAGAAAATCATAACCCAGCCACGCCGCCAGAATTGTTCCCAAACTTATGCAGACCGCCATCCCATAACTTAAATCCGCGATTTGTGAATCAATCAAATAAACTCCGGAGCCAGTGTAATAGACAATTCCGAGTAGAAAAATCCCGCTGATCCAGGTGGAGTAGGCCTCCCATTTAAACCAATGTAGAACTCTCGGCATTTTGGACGGTGAAATCATAGTTTTTTCCAATTGATAAAAACCGCCGCTGTGTACCATCCATAATTCACCTTCAACTTGCGTCTCAGGATTTTCAGGTGGAGTGATTTGACTGTCCAGCCAATTGAAAAAAAATGAGGCACCAATCCAGGCTATTCCTGTGATCACATGAATCCAGCGGACAACTAGATTTAACCATTCAAAAATGTATGAGTCCATAAAATCAATGATAGCCTAGATTTTTAGTTATAATTTTCTTAAAATAAAGCTTAGTATTATTTGAAAAATATATAAACTATTTTTTTAGAAAACTCATGGAATATTATCCCCGGGACATACTTGGTTACGGCCAAAATCCACCACATCCGCAGTGGCCAAATAATTCAAGGATTGCCGTACAATTTGTCATCAATTATGAAGAAGGCGGTGAAAACTGTATCCTTCATGGTGACCCCGCGTCAGAAACATTCCTTTCGGAAATTATAGGTGCGCCTCCCTTCACAGATGCACGACACATGAGCATGGAATCAATCTACGAATATGGAAGCAGGGCCGGATTTTGGCGACTCCATCGTCTTTTCACCAGCATGGACATTCCTGTGACAATTTTCGGTGTAGCTATGGCTTTGGAACGTAATCCGGAGGCTATTGAGGCCATGTTGAAAGCCGATTGGGAAATTGCTTCTCATGGATATCGCTGGATTGATTATAAAGATATTCCAGAAGAAATCGAACGTGAGCACATGGCAAAAGCCATTGAAATTCATACTCGTGTTACCGGCAGCAGACCCTTGGGTTGGTACACAGGCCGCACTAGTGCCAACACTCAACGTCTGGTGCAGGAAGCAGGAGGCTTTTTATATGACGCAGATTCATACGCAGACGATTTACCGTACTGGGTCGAAACTCCTGCAGGCGAACCGCATCTGGTAATTCCCTACACACTGGACACCAACGATATGCGTTTTGCCAGTCCACAGGGTTTTAATTCCGGAGAACAGTTTTTTAGCTATCTGCGTGACGCGTTCGATGTGTTATATGCCGAGGGCGAAGCCACACCGAAAATGTTGAGTATCGGTTTGCACTGTAGACTTATTGGCCGTCCCGGTCGCATCGCCTCTCTGGAAAAATTTATTGCTTATGTAAACAGCCATGCTGACGTCTGGCTTTGCCGCCGAATCGACATTGCACACCACTGGTACAAACACCATCAACATGTAAATTAACAAACAAGATTTTAGGAGACACTTTGGAATCACCACACGACAACCGTTTCTCAAGTCAGTATTTGAACCTTGCTGAAGAAAGACTCGGCTCTGTAGTTTTAGCAACAACAGATGATTTTTTTGCAGAAAAAGAAAATATAATCAAACCAGGACGAGGCATTTCTATTCCAGACAAATTCACTGATGACGGGAAATGGATGGACGGCTGGGAATCGCGACGCAAACGGATCCCCGGACATGACTGGTGCAGCATTCGTTTGGGAGCGCCGGGAAAAATAAGAGCGCTCGATATTGACACCAATCATTTTACCGGAAACTTCGCGCCGTTTGCTTCACTGGAAGCCTGCGAAATCACAGTCGATCCGGATGATTCTACCGAATGGACGGAGCTGCTCGCTAAATCTCCGCTCACAGGAACTTCACAAAACTTCTTTGATGTTAGCAGTGATCAGCGCTGGACTCATGTGCGACTGCATATTTATCCTGACGGCGGAGTGGCGCGCTTGAGGGTTTATGGAGAACCGCACATGGATTGGTCAACGATTGGTGCGGATCAAATAATTGATCTTTCTGCATCATGGCACGGTGGTTTGGCTCTGGCCTGCAACGATCAACATTTCGGAGATATGGGAAACCTGATTGCTCCCGGTCGTGGAAAAAATATGGGTGACGGCTGGGAAACAAGGCGGCGGCGTACTCCCGGGAACGACTGGGTTATTTTACGTCTCGCGCGCAAAGGAGAGGTCCGGAAAATCGAAGTTGATACAAATTTCTTCAAAGGAAATTATCCGGATCGTTGTTCAGTCGATGCTGTATTTTTACCAGTAGATTTACCATCTAATTTACCAGCAGATAATTCACCGGAAAGTTGGGGAACTGCTAATATAGCATGGCAGACTTTGCTTCCGGAACAAAAACTTCAAGCAGATCGCCAACATTTTTTTGAAGCAGAACTTCAAACTTTAGGTGCAGTCAATCATCTGCGTCTTAACATTTTTCCGGATGGCGGAGTGAGTCGCTTTCGTGTTTCCGGCGTTAAGGCGGATTAAAATTACTGTTAAATCATTTCAAATATCACATTCAATGAAAACTATTTTAAGCGACGAAAAGACTTCAGGAATCCTCAAGAAGCTTGCCGGAGCGAATTATTCTTTTGAAGCAAATTATCCCGGAAAATCCCTTTTGCGACAACCCGTTCATACGATTTATGGTGGAGCGCATTTGTTCAAAACCGACACTGCACCAAAAATGGGCAAGTTGGCAATAAAAATTCTAAACGATTTTGCGCCCAATTTTGTTACTTTTGCACATGCTCTGGAATTGAAAGGATCGGAAGATTTGCCAAAAAAGGTTTCAGAAATTAATGATTTGGTTGCGGATGCAGAAAAAAATGGTGTCGATCCGACAAACTCTGCAACATGGCTCGCCTGGCGGGTTTATGGGCAAGTTTGTAAAAAAATGAAACGTGAAGCTGTAGAAGATTTTCGGCTCGATTATGAGGACGGCTTTGGGATTCGCCCTGATGAAGAGGAAGACGCAGTGGCGGTTCAGGGAGCTAAAGCAGTTGCTGCAGGAATGAAACAAGGGACTTTGCCGCCGTTCATCGGTATCCGCATCAAACCCTTCAATTCAGAGTTTGTCGAACGCGGTGTCCGGACTTTGAATATTTTTATCAGCACTTTATTGGCGGAAACTGGCGGGGTGCTTCCGGATAATTTTGTGGTGACTTTACCAAAAGTTGAAATTCCGGAACAAGTTGCGGCATTGGTGCAGTTGTTTGAGATTTTGGAAGCAGATTCTGATTTGTCATCCGGTGACCTCAAAATGGAAATTATGATCGAAACCACTCAATCTGTTTTCAATGCAAACGGTGAAGTGACCGCCAGAAAAATTGCACAATCCGCTAAGAATCGTTGTATCGGAGCACATTTCGGAACTTATGATTACACAGCTTCTTGTGATTTGATTGCGGCCTATCAAACGATGGACAGCGCAGTTTGTGATTTTGCAAGGGATGTTATGAAAGTGGCCTTTGGCGGTTCCGGGATTTTTCTTTCAGATGGTGCAACCAATATCATGCCAGTTGCTCCACATAGAGGAGAAAAACTTTCAGCTTTGCAAGTTCGTGAAAATTTGGAAACCGTTCACCGCGCGTGGAAACTGGCTTACGGCCACATCCGGCATTCGTTGGCACATGGATTTTATCAAGGCTGGGATTTGCATCCGGGACAAATTCCGGTACGTTATGCGGCCAACGCCGCTTTTTTTCTGGAGCAAATTCAGGAATCCACTGTGCGTCTGCGTAATTTTGTGGAGCAAGCGTCAAAAGCCACTTTGAGTGGAGATATTTTTGATGATGCGGCTACAGGACAAGGATTGTTGAATTATTTTTTCCGTGCATTAAACAGCGGTGCGATTGATCCGGAAGATGTGGAAAATGCAAGAGTGACGGTGGAGGAAGTACAGGCTGGTTCTTTCCGGAAAATTGTGGAAGCACGCAGGTAGGGGCAAATTTTGTGTTTGCCCCCATTCAGTTTTCAGCGAATCAAATTATGACTCATTTTGCGGCAGCACAATATTCAAAATTAATGCTGCAAGACCACCTGAGGTGATGGCTGATCCAAAAATTTGCTGAATCGCTTTTGGAGTTTGGCTGAGAACCTCCGGTACAAAAGCAAGCCCAAGTCCGATTCCCAAGGAAACGGCAATAATCAGGATTTCCCTACGCCCCAAACGGCCCATAGAAGCAATTATGTTCACACCCGCTGCAGCCACTGCTCCAAACATAACAATTGTTGCTCCGCCTAAAACCGGATTCGGAAGGGACCGGAAGAACCCGCCGATGACTGGAAACAAGCCCAGTATAACGAGAAATCCCGCGAGATACATCCCCACATAACGACTGGCAACTCCGGTCATTTGGATGACACCGTTGTTTTGACTGAAAGTAGTATTTGGAAAAGTATTGAAAATCGCGGCGATTGCAGAGTTAATACCGTCTCCCAAAACACCGCCCTTGATACGCTCTATGTAAGTGTCTCCTTCAACCGGTTCTCCGGAGAGCATCGATGTCGCAGTCAAATCTCCAGTGGACTCAATTGTTGTGATAACATAAATGAAGGCCACCCCGATGAAAGCAGTCCAATTGAAATCGAAACCATAATTAAATGGAATGGGAATGCTGATCATTTCAACCCCGGACATATGTCCAAAATTTACTTTGCCCATGGCAAGCGCAACCAGGTAGCCGACCAGAATTCCTCCAACAATCGATCCCATCCGAATCATTGGAATTTTACTTCGGTTGAGAATCAAAACTACGAGTAATACAAGTACGCCCAATCCCAGATTTTCAACTGTACCAAAAAATTGAGGTTTGTTATCCAGCAGCCATTTACCTCCAGCCATATCCGTTATTCCGACTTTGACCAGGCTCAGTCCTATCAACATCACAACTGTTCCCGTAACAACCGGTGTGATGATTTTTTTTAGTAAATGGATGAAGCGGCTGAGGATAATCTCGATGAATGCACCCACGAAACAAATCCCGAAAATGGTTGCCAGTATTTCATCCGGTCCGCCGCCCTGTCCTTTTACTATAAAGCCGGCGGTTAAAATTGCACCCAAAAAAGCAAAGCTGGTGCCTTGAACGCTTAACAGACCAGAACCCACCGGTCCAATTCGTTTGGCTTGAATAAAGGTCGCCACACCTGAAACGATCAGCGACATGCTGATCAAATACGGGATTCGCTCACCCAATCCCAGAACTCCACCGATAATGAGCGTGGGCGTGATGATGCCCACAATTATTGCGAGCAAATGCTGGAGAGCGGCATATGCCGATTCCATTGGCGATGGCTTGTCTTCAAGGCCGTACACCAATTCCAGCTTATCATTTCCTTGTTCCATATCATCCTCCATGATTGATTTATAACAAAGACGCGTCAAACCAATTTTAACGAGCCGGGACAAAAGTTTAGCATATCACAAAATAGCTTTGCGAAACAACTAAAACTAAAGAAAATAATGACAAATACCGAAATAGTACTTAGCGAATATTCAGTTAACAGGCTCTAAATCCGGATTCTCCCCGCGGTTACGTCCAACCTTTGACATTGCTCTCCAGACACCGTCTATTTTTACTTGAGCAATATCAGCTGTATAATCAGTAACACATGGGCCGTCATTAGCAAAGAGAGACGAGCCAACCGCATATATGTCCACCGGAACATCCAGTTTCTCAAAACGTGAAATTTTTGCCGTGTTAAATCCGCCGGACACAACAATCTTGACGCTAGAACACCATTCGCGCGCGCGCTTAGTCCATTCCCCTGGCAAATCCCATTTTTCCCAGGCGGAATCTACTGCATTCCGAACGATAAAAACCAGGCGCGGATTGACGCCCATATCAAGTTCGGCCTGCCCCAACGGTGTTACCGAAACATCCCGAATTGAAGAACTGGTGTCTAGCCGGACTCCAAAAAGTTGGTAGCGCTGCGCCTCAACTTCATTTCCTGCATCCATCAACTCACGGTAACGCATAAACATACGCTGCATCACAAGCAGAGAATCTTTAACTGAATCATTATTGAAATCAACCAGGGCAATTCGGGGAATTTCAGGCGCACAGGCAGTGGCGAATGCCATCATCGTTTCAGCGGTATCACCAAAAAAACAGGCAATTGAAGCATGTGCTACCGTTCCTCCTCCGGCACCGCCCCACCAGTCACCCTGAGCATCGGTTGAGATGTAAGGCCCGACACGAAGTTGATGATCATGATTGAAGCGCTGCACTGCTACATTATATGCGTAACCGTCCGCGGCCTGAACTTCGTGCAAATCAAAACGTGCGGGAAAGAATAAAACGGGTTTCCCTCGTGCTGACATTAAGGTTTCATAAACATTAGTAGCAACACGGCTTGAACGGGTGAGCAGTCCCAGTGTCGGTGTCTCCAAAAGTGCAAAGTCACGGTAACGTCCGCGAACCCGAATCACGGGTTGAATAGTTTTAGGGTCACCACTGTAAGTCACAGTTGCTCCGTCATGCACAGCCTCAACTTCCAGGCGATTCCACGTATTGACGAATTTGCCATTTCCGTTAAAATATCCACTGCAATGCCTTAGCATCGTCAAGGCTTTGTCCACTCCGGCAATCACCACTTTTCCAGTACGGCGGGTAAACCACTGCATTTCCACTTCCAGATTTCCAACTTCTGTATTTGACAGATCAACCTCTGCCAAACGTAAAGCTTCTCCCTTGAATAAATATCCCTGCTCCGCTAAAGTACTGAGCATCACACCGATATTTTCAAAGTATTTATCGGAATACCATCCACGGCGCATCCGTTTGAAGTCAATTTTAAAGACGTCATTTGTCAGACGTTCATGGTTAAAAATTGTCATAAAATATTTTATAAAGTGTTGTTTACTGAAGCTCAATAAATCTGTAAAAAGTCGTAAGACCCACCATTTGTCATTTTGACCGTAAGGAGGAATCTTACATATTAGCGCAGTAGCAAGAAAAACCCTCGCTCCGTAAGAAATGATCCGGTTTCATGAAGTAACTATCCAGCCTCAACAGGAGACCACATCTCCCAACGCTCGAGAAATTCCAGCAAATGTTCTTTGCCCGGAAGAGTTCCTTCTGTACTGAGCAAATTCCGGACACGTGCCTGTTCTTCCGCATATTGCCGCTTATCAAAAAAACCGCCAAAAAATGCCATCCGCAGCCAGATCAAATAGGTAGTCAACGCATCACATTCGTTGTAGGCGACAATTTCCGCCAGGCGACCCTCCAGCCACATTGGCGCAACCTCCTCTCCGCTTACCCCCATTTTTCCGGGAATTCCGCAAACTGTAGCGGTTTCATTCAGTGAAGGATTTGACTTTCCGTAGGAACCTAGAATTTCGATCAAATCAACATGTCCTTCATTGTTTCGTGAGACAAAATAATCATAGCCATCCCAGGGTTTATCGGGTCTTTTTGCGAATTTTGCGGCTTGCACACCTTTTGCGACAGCGCGCTGCACGAGAATTTTCAGGTCAGCTTTTGCTGAATTGAAGCCAACCAGTTGAGGTTTTATCTCACCAACCGCTTTGAGGAAACGTGACA
>Ga0208524_1001305_pt1 | contig 11865 bp, 10 predicted proteins | sample ETNtaG_28_FD_185779 | JGI IMG/M metagenome (GOLD analysis project Ga0208524, IMG submission 185779) | Marine microbial and viral communities from oxygen minimum zone, Eastern Pacific Ocean - ETNP201406SV61 (SPAdes) (version 2) | ecosystem: Environmental > Aquatic > Marine > Oceanic ... | reverse complement strand
GCTGAAGTTTCATCATTTCGTCAATAATCTTTGCAGGACCAATTGCACTGCCTAATCTCCATCCTGTCATTGCGTGTGATTTTGAAAAACCACCGCAGGTCACTGTATTTTCGTAATATTTTCCGATACTTTGATATTCTATTTCATAAATGAACTCTTTATATATTTCATCCGAAATAATTATCAGGTTGTGTTTTTCCGCAATTTCGCAAATTTCTTTAAGGTATTGCGGTTTGCAGACTACACCTGTAGGATTGGATGGGCTGTTTATAATGAGGATTTTAGTGCGTGGACTTATGTGGGACGAGATACGCTCAGGGGTGATTTCAAAATCAGGATATGTGTCAACAAATTTTATCTTGCCGCCGCACAAATTTACAAGATGCTTAAATGATACAAAGTATGGATCCGGTACAAGGACTTCATCTCCGGGGTTTATGAGAACCAGAAACGCAAGTGTTAAAGCTCCGGCAACCCCGGAAGTTATCATTATGTCTTCGGCCTTGATGCCGCTTTCATTTCTTGCTTTTTCCAGGATCTTTTCGGTAAGCTCAGGTATACCCTTTGTTATAGTATACCTGTTAAAACCCTGTTCTATTGCCTTGACAGCTTCTTTCTTTACCTCTTCAGGAATATCAAAATCCGGTTGCCCAATGCTGAGGTTAACCGGATTCTCAATTTTTTGCGCCAGATCGAACACCTTTCTTATGCCAGATGCTTCAAACCCCTGCATTCGATCGGCGATCATCAGGAAGCCTTTCCCTTATCCTTTTCTTTGTCGCCTGTTGTGGCGGCGGCTGTAGCAGTAGCATCAGCAGTAGTTTCTTCTTCAGTTTTCTCTTTTGCAACCTTTGCCTTCTTTTTCACCTTTATAGTTTTTACCTTTGGCAGGCCATACACAGATTTCGTTTCGTCCCATAGACCCTCATCAGTCAAATGCTGGACACGTTCCGTTCTTGTGAGAACACTTCTGTGCCTGACCAGTTTACTCTTTGATACAAGACTTTTGTCAATACTCATTGCCCCTTCTCCCTTACCTTATTTGAATTGCATAGCTGCCTGCAAATTGCCTCTTACCTTCGTATTCTAATTTGCTAATTCCCTTTAGAGCCTCTTTTAGTTCACTGCTATCCTTTAAATTAAATCTACCCGCACATACAATGATCTCTTTTCCTTTTTTTGCCACGAATGTATTATAACCTGTCATATTTTTGATAGCTTTTGCTAAATTAGCGGCCTGTTTCAAGTGTTTTTTAGTATTGCTATAAGATATAATTCGAAGTGTCCACTTATTAACAACAGGTTCTGGTTCCTGCTTAACTATAGCAATTGGAGCCTGTGGCAATGACAAATCTACAGCTTTTATCTCCCTGTCCTGCGGTACAGTCTTAATTACTCCATCCAACTTGGGATACACAACAGCTTTCTGTAGTACCTCAGGTTCATATACATTTATGTGGCCAACCTTATAGCCCACAAAAAAGCAGACTAATGATAAAAATACAGCGCCTAATGCACCAAAAATAACTGTTTCCTGTTTAAGAATAACTTCATTGAAAAATAATTTCCTGGGCTTTTTGCGAACTGTTTGATATTGAGGCTGGTCATTACTCTTTGTATCCGTTATCCAATCCAGCTTTTCTTTTTTTCTATCGTCATCTGTATCTTCCGGTTTTCTCTCTGGAACCGGCTTGGGAATAACGGTTGGATTTTCCTGCTTTCTTTGAAATTCTTTAATACTGTAACTGGCCCCTTCTTGTTTTCCCGGCTTCTTAAATACTTCGAAAAATTCTTTTGACTCTTTATCTTTCCCAAACATTACCACCCCTTAATGTAAAGTTTATGATTTGTAATTTTTTTGGTTTCAAAAGATTTTAAATGTTTCATCAATTTAAAAAGGATTGGGTAATATATTCCTGAATCTATACCCCCTTGCCGAAAAAAAAGCTTGCCCGCTCTGGCGGGAAATAATGTGAGGCAGGTTATGAAAATTGCCCTTCAGTAAGATTTATAAATCATTCTAGACACTTGCAAAACTTTAAGTTGTGAAGTCTATAAAAAACAGATTTTATTGTCAAGGTTTTTCACTTATGAGGGCTGCAAAATACCAAAAAAGTTTCTATAATAAATCAAAATATCTTTGTCTTTCACATAAAGCTCGTGTATTATTTAGCAGGCAAAAAGCAGGCGATTTGAGACCACGATTGTAAATTCTGGCAATTTAGCCCTAATTTTGTGTATTTTTCAGGTTAAAGACGAGAATAAGTGTGAATAAGAAAGTGATTGAAAATAATGAAAATCTTCGCTCAAAGATACGATACCACGATGGAAAGTATTATGTTGAGAATATGCCCGAAATCTCGGATTATGAATATGATCAACTGATGAAAGAGCTGGAAAGTCTTGAAAGTGCCAATCCGCAATTAATCTCCCCGGATTCTCCCACTCAACGCGTAAGCGGTGAACCTGTCTCAGAATTCACATCTATTGAACACAGCATACCCATGCTCAGCATCGAAAATACATATTCTGAAGAGGGATTGAGAGAATTTGACAAAAGAATCAGGCGAATACTGAAGGACGTCGATGATATAGAATATGTCGTAGAACTCAAGATTGATGGTATTGCGATTACTCTGTGGTATGAAAATGGGGTTTTCATGCGCGGTGCTACAAGAGGTAATGGTTTCAGGGGTGATGACGTTACAACGAATTTAAGAACCGTAAAGGACATACCTTTGAGATTTTTGCCTGTTGATAACAGAGAAATACCTCCGGTTATTGAAATTCGTGGTGAAATTTATCTGCCAAACAAGGAGTTTCAGAAACTGAATGAACGGCGGGAGGAAGCAGACGAGCCTCAATTTGCCAATCCCAGAAATGCGGCGGCAGGCTCCCTTAAACTCCTGGATCCTCACACAACGGCCAAAAGACCACTCCGCCTGTTTGCCTATGCTTTCGGCTACGAGGAGAACAATAGATTTACGAACCATATAGAATGCCTTGAGGCTATAAAGGAATATGGCCTTCCCGTAAACACTCACTATAAATTATGCAGGAATATTGACGATGTTATCTCATACTGCAATTCTTGGGAAGCAAAGAGGAGTGATCTTAATTATCAGGTTGATGGAATGGTCGTAAAGGTTAATTTGCTGGAACTTCATGATAGACTGGGTTCGACCAGCAAGGCTCCTCGCTGGACTATGTCTTACAAATTTAATCCTGAAGATGCCGCAACAAAGATTGAGGCGATAAAGGTACAGGTTGGTAAGACAGGAACATTAACCCCGGTAGCAGAATTAAGCCCTGTTCCACTCAGCGGTACTACCGTGAGCAGGGCGTCACTTCACAATTTTGACGAAATCAAGCGGAAGGATATTCGCGTAGGTGATTACGTCGTTGTTCAGAAAGCCGGAGAGATCATCCCTCAGGTAGTTAAGGTTATTACAGAGAAGCGCACCGGTAACGAAGAACAGTTTCCTGTGCCGAAAGTATGTCCTGTCTGCAAAGAACCTGTTATCAAAGAAAAGGTGTTTCTAAAGTGCCACAATCCTCTGTGTACCGCTCAGTCAAAAAGGAGAATAATGTATTTTGTAAGTAGAAATGCGATGGATATTGAGGGCTTTGGCCCTGCCATAATCGAACAATTAGTAGACAAAAAGATTATAGGAAATTATGCTGATATTTATTCCCTGAAATTCGATGACCTTGAACCACTGGAAAGGATGGGTGAGAAATCTGCTCGAAATCTGCTCGATGCGATTGGAAAGAGTAAGGGCAGAGATTTACACTGCCTGATCTGTGCCCTGGGAATACAGAATATTGGTACTCATGCAGCAGATATACTGTCAAAACACTTCGGCACACTCGACAGACTCATGGATGCCTCTGTTGAAGAGTTGGATGAAATCTTTGAGATTGGAGAGATCACGGCAAAGGGCGTCGTAGATTTCTTCTCAAACAGCCACACGCAAGACGTTATCAAGAAACTCAAGGCGGCGGGTGTTAATCTTAGCGCCATTCGTAAAGAAGCAAAGACAGCTTCTAATATAGCTGAGAAATCTTTTGTTGTAACGGGAACGCTGAACGGATATACCCGTAAAGAGATAGAAGATATAATAAAGAATCTGGGCGGTAAAGTATCGTCAGCCGTAAGCGGCAAAACTGATTTTCTGATTGCCGGTGAATCACCGGGATCAAAACTCGAAACGGCAAAAAAGCTGGGAACAACAATTTTAAGCAAAGAGGAATTTGAGAATTTAATTAAAAAAAGATCTTAACGCAGAGGCGCCGAGGACAAGCAAAAGGCACAAATTAGCACTAAGGTTAAAGGCAAAGAAAAAGATTTAAAGAATTAAAAATCCCTAAATCCCTTAATACTTACCTGTCCGCCGGTCTGTTAGGCGGGAATTCCTAAATTATTTGACGAATGACTAATAACTATCTTGTTTGCCGAAGACAGAAAACGGTGTATCACTGCAAAGAATTACTGTTTTTCAGGTTCGTTGGAGAAATATTTTATTTATATAGTTGAATCAATAAGGAGCATATCACAATGTTTGACAGTCAGATAAAAACATTAGTGGTAAAGAAATAAAATGGAAAAATTGATAAAGAATGCTTTAAAGTCTGCGAAGGCCGATCAGATAGAGATACGCATTAATGAGGGAAGGGGAACGGGAGTTGCCTATGTGGGCAAGGAATTGGAGAGTATAGGCGAAAGCAGTATCATGGGTGGAAGTGTACGTGCTCTCGTCAATGGGGGATGGGGATTTGTAGCTTTCAATGATATTGAAAATTTACCCCGTTACGTCAATATGGCATGTGAACAGGCAATGCTGATTGGAAACAAGGAAGTAACATTAGCAGAGACCGGAGTGATTAACGATGTTGTAAGGACGCAGGTCGATGTAGACCCGGCAGACGTTTCACTGATTGACAAACATGATTTGTGTCAGAAATATAATAACATAATCCTCTCTTCAAAGAAGGTTCAGACCTCCAGTGTGAGATATGCAGATTCTCACAGTACGCTTTATTTCGCCAACCTGGAAGGCAGCTTTATTGTCAGCGAGAATCAATTCTGTGGTGTTTCGGTTATGGCAATGGCAAAAGATGGTATGGATGTACAGCAGGCATATGATTCGATTGGAGATCTGAGAGGTTACAAAAAGGTTGAAAATTTTGAAGAGAGCTGTGAAGATGTCACCAAAAGGGCAGTTGACCTGCTCTCTGCAAAGCCTGTAGAGGGCGGTAAATATACCGTAATAGTCGATCCAAAGCTCTGCGGCGTTTTTACACACGAAGCGTTCGGGCATCTGAGTGAAGCGGATTTTATCTATGAAAACAAAAAACTCCGCGAGGTTATGAAAATAGGAAAACGCTTTGGTTCGGATGAACTGTCTATAGTAGATGATGGTACACTGGAAGGAGAGGCCGGATATAATAAGTATGACAGCGAGGGAACACCATCGCAGAAGACGTATCTAATAAAAGATGGGATTTTGACTAACAGGCTGCACTCAAGAGAGACAGCGGCGAATATGAATGAGAGTCCAACAGGAAACGCAAGGGCTATCAGCTATGCCAGTGAACCGATTGTGCGCATGACTAATACATATATGGAATCCCGCAATCAAATGTTTGAAGAGATGTTGGCAGGTGTAGACGAAGGCATTTATGCAAAGGGTTCCCTTGGAGGACAGACTAACACTGAGATGTTTACCTTCAGTGCGGAAGAGGCATATAAAATAAAAGGCGGAAAGGTCTGCGAAAAGATTCGTGATGTGGTTTTGACAGGTAATGTATTCAAGACATTGAAGAATATAGATGCGATCGGCAACGATCTTGTCATCTGCGGAGGGCTTGGCGGATGCGGCAAGGGCGGGCAATCCCCATTGCGTGTAAGCGACGGCGGGCCGCATATCAGGATAAGAAATGTAACAATTGGCGGCAGATGAGTTATCCTTGAACATGTCGCGAATAAAATCAGAGAACAATAAAAAAATGGAAAACAACATTGAAGAGAAAACACTTGAACTGGCCTTAAAAAATTCTGATTCGGCTGAGGTGATTTATGAAAAGGGAGAATCCAGGTCAATCAGTTTCGAAAACAATAAATTGAAATCTGTATATACCAGGTCAATCAGAGGCATCGGCCTGCGCGTAATCAAGGATGGAAAAATCGGGTTCTCCAGTACCACTGATTTCAGGAAGCCCGAACAGCTTGTTACAAATGCTATAGAAAGCGCTGAGTTCGGACAGGAAGCAAAATTCGAATTTCAGTCGAAAAACCAATATAAAGACACCAAGCTGTTTGATGAGAACGTAGTGGACTATCCTATCGAAAAAGGCATACAGATCGGAAAGGACAATATAGAAAAAGCCTTATCTGTAAATCCGGATTATGAATGCGGCGTCAGTATTGGAAAAGGCTCCAGTAAAGGCCGTCTGATCAACTCAAGCGGTTTAGACACAAGCAGTCGATCAACATCCTTTGGATCAAGTATCGATATATTACTTGTTAAGGATAAAGGTTTACTATGGATCGGTGAGGGTGAGAGCTCTGTAAAAGTGGCTGATGATCTTGATAAACATACAACGAAGGCGCTTCGTGATCTGAAATTGGCAGAGAAAGTGGTCGAAATACCTACAGCCGGCTATCCGATCGTTTTTACTTCCAAGGCTGCCGGAAATCTGTTATCAACATTTGAATCCGGATGTAATGGAAAATTGGTCCAGAAGGGAGTCTCTCCGCTGACAGGTAAACTGGGGGAGAAAATGTTAGATGAAAGATTCAGTATGTATGATGACCCGACGATCGATTACGCAGATGGAAGCTATGTCTGTGATGATGAAGGAGTCTCTGCCCGAAGGACTCCGCTTTTTGAGTCAGGCGTACTTAAGAATTACATATTTGACCTGCAGACTGCCGGTATTATGAATACCAAGTCCACCGGTAACGGGACAAGAAGTTTTGCTTCTCAACCTTCTCCGGGAAACTCTAATTTAATAATCGAACCGGGAGATATGAAATTTGAAGATATGATTAAAGACATGAAGAGCGGAATACTGGTAGACCAGGTCCTTGGCGGAGGCCAGAGCAACGTCCTTGCCGGAGAGTTTTCTGTAAATATTGATTTAGGATATTTTGTAGAGAACGGGGAAATAGTCGGAAGGGTTAAAGACTGCATGGTTGCAGGAAACGTCTTTGATGCATTCAACAATATAATTGCCCTCGGTGATAAATCGGATTGGCATGGGTCTCTTAAAGTTCCACCATTCTATTTCAGGTCTATAAACGTTGCCGGGAATAGTTAGTAGGCATAAATAAGTGAGCTAAAGTTTGAAGTGAACTAAAGTGACTAGAGTTATGGTGGTCAAAGAATTAATATTGAGCTTTGACATTAGTTTTTTGTTAATCCTTAAATTCCTTAATCTCTAAATTTTTGATCCGTGTCTTTCCGTGGTTAATTTTTCTTTTCTTCTTTTGCTTTTGACCATAGTTTCCCTTTGCGTACTTTGCGTCTTCGCGTGAGAATTTTTTTTGTCTTTTTCTTCGTCTTTAACCTATAATATATCTTTCCCTTTGCATCTCTGCGTTAAGAGTTGTTTTTTTTAGTGTAAATTTGTGAAATTAGTGTCTGTCTTTTGATTTAAATTCTTTATGGAAATCTGGCATATCCCAGTTGTATTCATTGCCGGCGTCATAGCCGGACTCATCAATACCCTTGCGGGTGGCGGTTCACTGCTTACCCTGCCGATGCTCATTTTCCTGGGCCTGCCGACAGCAGTAGCAAACGGCACTAACCGTATTGCACTCATAGCTCAATGTGCATTTGCAGTTGCCGGCTTTAAAAAAAAAGGTGTCTCTAATTTTAAATTAAGTATCCTATTGTCACTTCCTGCAATTTTAGGTGCCGTCTTAGGTTCACTAATTGCCGTTGATATTTCCGACATCCTGTTCAAAAGAATTCTTGCCGTTGTCATGCTGCTTGTTCTCGGCTTTATCCTCTGGCACCCTCGTCAGGGTAGTGATGGCAGCCCGGGTAGTTTAGGACGTAAGCATCTCATTACAACAATGATAGCCTTCTTCTTTATCGGGATCTATGGCGGGTTTATTCAGGTTGGTGTCGGCTTTATAATTATTGCCGCCCTGACCATGATTACGAGACTTAATCTTGTGGAGACTAACAGCCACAAGGTATTTATTGTGGGCGCCTATCTGGTCTTTTCATTAATTGTGTTTGCCTTCAATGATAAAGTGTGTTGGGACATTGGATTATGCCTGGCTGCCGGGATGGGCCTTGGGGGTTGGATAGGCAGCCATTGGGCTGTTACCGGGAATGAACGCTGGATTAGATGGGCTATTACAATCTGTGTCGTAGCAATGGTAATAAAACTTTTTGTTTGATTCCACAGAACAACGAATGACATATTTAACGCAAAGAGCGCTGAGAAAAGAAAAACTAAAATATAGGTAAAAAACGAAGAAAGAAATAAGAAGCAAAAGGTTAAAGGAGAAAGGCAAAATGGAAAAAATGATTGGTAAAACCAGGCTAAATCTGATTCAAGGCGACATTACTCTGCAGGAGACCGGCGCTATAGTCAATGCAGCAAATACCGGCCTGCTGGGAGGAGGTGGTGTCGACGGCGCGATTCATCGTGCGGGTGGGCCAGAGATTCGTGAAGAGTGTAAGAAGATTCGTGCAAAACAGGGAAAATGCCCTACCGGCGAGGCAGTAATAACCACAGGCGGGAATATGGCAACCGGGCATGTAATTCATACCCCAGGCCCTGTATGGCATGGAGGAAACCGCAATGAAGAACAGCTTCTTAGAAATTCTTATTATAACTGCCTGAACCTGGCGAAAGAAAATGGTATTAAATCAATCTCGTTTCCATCCATCAGTACCGGTGTTTACAGGTTTCCGATAGATAAAGCCGCGAGGATTGCCCTTACAACGGTAAAAGAATTTATCCAGGAACATAAGCTAGAGGAGGTCAGATTTGTGCTGTTCAGCGAAAAGGACTTGAAGGTTTATGAAGAAGTATTAAAGGATTGTTGATTGTAGAGTGAAAGTGGCTAACGTGAGCTAAAGATCAAAGTGAACTAAAGTTGTAAATAACAAAAGACTTTAAACTTTAGTCACTTCCCTCCTTTATATTTGCCCTTTTTGCTTTCCCAAATTTGGTTTTTTGCCGTGGTTTGCTTTTTTACTACGCCATTTTAGTTTTCGTCTCTTCCTGGTTTGTGCCATAATTTATTATCCTTTCATTTCGTTTATATATTCTTTATCTGTTTCTGTCTTTTCGTTTTTGTTTTCAGCTGTTTCTGTCTTTGCACTTTTGTTTTCAGCTGTTTCCAGCTTCTCAGGTTTTTGTTCTGTCGCATCTTCCACATCGTCTTCTACGCCTTTCACACCCTTTTTAAATTCAACGATGCCTTTTCCCATAGATTTCATCACTTCCGGAAGCCTTTTACCAAAGATAAGCAGCGCCACAATAAGGATTATTATCCATTCAATACCGCCCGGCATGCCAAACATTTTTCTATCCTCCGTTACTTAAATTTATAATATACTGAACTCTTTAATTTAACAGAGCCTTAATCTTCCTGAGAGTTGTAATCAAATTGTGCATATCTTTCGGTATCTCAGCCGTAAATTCCATCGCCTTATTAGAGACCGGATGGGTAAACCCGATTTTATAGGCATGTAGTGCCTGTCTCTCAATAATTGGATCGGTAGTATTATTACACAATTCTGTCAATTTTGCAAGGCTATGTATATCTTTATTTGAAACAGGTTTAGTTAAATCTTCTATACAGCAGGCATCACTATCGCCGTATTCTGAATCGGCTATGACGGGATGTCCTATAGTCTTCATGTGAACTCTTATCTGGTGCGTCCTTCCGGTCTCCAGCATAACCCTGACTAATGTATAACCCGGAAAGCGTTCTATTACTTCAAAAATGGAGACAGCGTTTTTCCCGGTATCATGTCGAATGGCCATTTTCTTCCTGTCCCTTTTGTCCTTTCCAATCGGTAAATCTATCTTGTCAGAGTCCAGTTCCGGTTCACCCTTAACCACAGCAAGATATTCTTTCTTTATCGTCCTTTCTTCAAATTGCAATGCCAGATGTTTATGTACTTTTTCGTCCTTTACCACAAGAATAGCTCCACTTGTATCTCGATCCAGCCGGTGAACTATTCCCGGCCTTAAAGGGCCGTTTAATGCAGAAAGGCTGTTACAGTGAAAAGCCAGGGCGTTTACCAATGTCCCACTGGCATGGCCGCATGCAGGATGCACTACCATGTCCGAAGATTTATTCAGAACCATTAAATATTCGTCTTCATATACAATATCAAGCGGGATGTCTTCCGGAGTAATGTGATCGTCGGATTTTTCCGGCAGTTGGATTGAAATAGCATCGTTTAATTTTATTTCGTAATTACTTTTTACAGCATTGTTATTTACCTTAACCGCCTCTTCCTTTATCAGCCTCTGTATGCTGCTGCGGGAATAATCCTGTAACCGCGAAACAAGGTACTTGTCTATTCTCTTTGAAGAATATTTATGTTTAATTACTAATTGAAGTTGACCTGTTTCTTCAAATTCTAGTATAGCCGTTTTGCTTAAATTCATTGTATTTTATTCAATATCTTCCAATCGGTATGCAGCCATTTTTGCACAACTGCTTTCAGGAAATGAACCGATTACATCTTTGTATGCCGCCACGGCGGAAGTCAATTTTCCTAATTTTTCATAGCACCTTCCGGTATCCAGCTTAACCTGGGCTTTAAGGTATGTGGATTCCGGGGCATTTGCAATCTTTTCAAATTGTTCGACAGCCTCTTTTAACTCTCCTTTTTCCTCAAGAACGTAACCTAAAGAGTGTCTTATGATGGGAGCCAGAGGATGTTTGCCAAAACGTGTCAGGAATTCCCTGTACGTGATAATTGCCTCATCGAGTTTTGCTGCCTTATATTGAGCATTGCCCAGTTCTAAAAGCAGCCAGGGAGTAGCACCTGTCGTTGATAGTTTATCCTTTAGAAACGTATACTCATTAATGGCGCCTTCGATTGCTTCTGTCTTTTCTTGAGGCCCCTCATTTTGAGCAACTGCTAATTCGTAGTTAATCTGGTAAACCCGGCTCCAGACTTCGTTGAAATCCTTAGTTCCCTTCTGGCTGTACAAATATAAGGGTACACCGGCTGCAACAGCTACGCCAATGCCGATAGCTATCCATAACCCATAAACTTCAAAAAACTTGAAAAAATTACGTATTCTCTGTTTTGTAGCTTCCATAGGATTTTATGTTTTATTATGTTACGTAAACTTGTGTCAAGGACCAAACCCTGATATTTACGAAAACGTTTTAAAAAAGTAAATTATAAATACGCCCGAGAGGATTCGAACCTCTGACCTACGATTTAGGAAACCGTTGCTCTATCCAACTGAGCTACGGGCGCTTTTTCAAGTCAAATTGAAAAAGGCCGGCAATCAATATAATGCCGGCCTCAATATCGAACACCCTGAATTATCACTTCAGTATTGAATGAGAGAGAAGACATCATATTTGCTTAACATCTCTTTTCCATTCAGAAAACCCAGTTCGATTAAGAAAGCACATCCCGTAATCTTACCGCCAAGCGATTCTACTAATTTACAACTGGCTGCCATGGTTCCGCCGGTTGCCAAAAGATCGTCCAGCATCAGAACATTATCACCGACTTTTACTGCGTCTTTGTGTATCTGAAGTGTATCGGTACCATATTCTAGATCATATGTCATGCTAGCTGTTTCATAGGGAAGCTTTCCCGGTTTCCTGACCGGTACAAATCCTGCATTTAAGTTTAT